>Ga0156691_106_pt1 | contig 13993 bp, 9 predicted proteins | sample RifOxyC2_FD_112021 | JGI IMG/M metagenome (GOLD analysis project Ga0156691, IMG submission 112021) | Candidatus Uhrbacteria bacterium RIFOXYC2_FULL_47_19 | reverse complement strand
CAAGGAAAGAAGGACCTGCCTCAACAGCCCAGCTTCGTGCTCGAATGAGTAAGGTTGGAAACCCCGGACTTTAGTCCGGGGAGGATGTCATTTTAAGCTAAGTTGCGATGACCGGCGCAGGATTGTGCTGGCAAGGAGGAGAGAATGAGGCAGATCATTTTACAGGCGGTCTTTGTGACCGTGATGATGTTTGGTCGCCCGTCGACAATCGAGGCAGAGGAGTCCTCGGTTGAGGGTACCAGCATCACTCAGATCGTGGTCATTGAGGGGGACGATGCAGCAGCGCCGTCCGAAGTCGTAGTAGAGGAGGGAACGATCGAGACCGGTGAACCGGAAGATGTTCCTGCGGAGAGTATCGAGCCCGAGGAAGGGCAGATCGACAACCAAGAAGTGGTGATCACTTCTGAGAGTTCAGTCGATTTGGTCGTTGCTCCGGAAGGTCAAGAGGACCAAGAAGATCAGGAAGGGGAGAACGATGAGTCGCCAGAAGTTTGGCGGCCGTCGACTTTCATTAGTCTAGGCTTTCAGCTTTCGGTGAGCGAAGATGGGACCAATCCCTATCTGACGCTCTACTTTCGGCGGGGCTTGAGTCCGAGGGTCTCATTGACTGCCTTTGCTCTCACTAACACTTGCTTTTCCGAGACCTATGTTGGTCTGCTGGTTCAGCCGTTGGATTGGTTGAACTTTGGGTTGTCGGCAGGTCTCGAGAGCAGTGACGGTCTGTGGCGGGTAGCTGCTTCACTAGCTATTCAGCATTCGTGGTTCAGTCTCAATTGGACCTTCGAGTATGGGGCCAGTGGACGTTGGCATTTGCTGACGGTCAACTTCCGACTCTCCGACGTATTGTCTATCGGGCTGATCTCGAAGCGGGGAGATGGCGAGGGTGTCTTTCTGGCCATTCAGTCAGGGAGGTGGTTCGTCCGGTTATCAGGTCATTATGACGTGGAACGGGCGCTCGATGAGACTAATGACAGTATCGGCTGGGACGACACTCGGTTCTTTACAGGGTTGCTGACCGTCGGCATCGACGCGTCGGACGCTTCTACAGCTCCACAGTCCGGCGACGACGGTTCGGGAGAGCGGCAGCCGGTCAGCACCGGCACGCTGCATGTCTTCGCCTCAGCGAGTCAGGATGGCTTTCAGCCCAACGTTGGACTGTGGTTGACTCGGCCGATCAGTAGTCGATTCGGTCTGTGGTTCTTCGGTGTTGCGGCCCCAGGTTATGGCGAGGCCTATGGCGGACTCAATGTTACGCCTTGGCCGTGGATCACCGTCGGCTTGGCTGTGGGAATCGAGACCACAGAGGACATCTGGAGGTTAGCTGCCTCGCTCGACTTGACTTACGGAAGGTTCTCGCTGAGCTTCCTGGTCGAGATTGGTGGAGCCGATTGGTGTCAGTTCCTGACCGCGACCTACCAGGCGACCGATAATTTAGCCCTCGGTCTAATGTCGAAGCGGTTCAATGGTGAGGGCGCTTTTCTGCGGGTGTCGATGGGTAGGGTCAACTTTACAGCGGCCTTCCTCTACGACATCGAGAGGGCTCGCCACGAGGTCGGCGACGGGGTCGAGTGGACCGATTCGCAGTTCCTGACCGGCTTTCTATGGCTGGCTGCTGATATGTGGTGATGGCCGGTCCAGATTGACCTCGACGATATAAGTTCTTCAAAAAGAGAAACTAAAAAAACAAAGTCCCGCCTTCTGCGGACTTTTTGTTTTTGATATTTAGATCGTTGGTTAGTTCGAGTTGGTTTTGATTCTGGGTTCATTGTGTAACTGACCAGAAGAGATCGGCTTTAAGTTTTTTGTCTGTAACGCAGCAGTTAATTCTTTCAATAGGTCCGGTGGCTCAGTATCGATTGTGGTTGTGGTGGCCACATCATCTGGTACGTCGTCCTTTTTTGGTTCGTTGGTTGGAGTAGATGACGGCTTAGCATCTTTAATCCCAATATCTTGGCTTGGAGTTTTAGTTTCGTTTAGGTCTTTTTTAAGTTCAATCTGTGACCGTGTCTTATACTTGCCTAATGATTTACGGATAGAAGCCAGTACCAGACCCTCCGCCTCTTGCAGTCCAATTCCCGGGAAGCAGATTCGCGCCATTCGACGGTGCCCTTCTGGTTTTAAATCAGGTACCAGACTCATAACATCCGATTGTCGTTCAGAGGTTATTAGTGCACAGATACCACCCGGAGTGTTGCCCACGCCATCTTGTTCGTAGATCAGTCCAGAAATTTCAGCTTCTGGTGCATTGGCCATTAACTCATCCATCACGTCCGGTAGGCAGTCTTGGTTAGAACCTGAGTGAATGAAGTCCTGACGTACCAGCAGTGACCAAGCCATCCTAATTTCTGGATCATACTTGAGTCGTGCTAGAGCTCGTCCCCAGAGTTTGAGTGTGCTGATCGTCCGGGTTTTGTAGAGATGGTGAACGATTTCATCGCGTCGTCCGCCAGCAGCAACCAGTTCGGCGGCTGAATCGAGGGTTCGTGGTGTGACATTGGTTGCTCGGAAGCTGCGGGTTGAGTCGATAATGCCACCTAAGAGCATGGTGGCTGTGTCTTCACTATGTGTAACAGCGTTCTCGGGTGAGACGTATAATCGGTGAATTAGTTCGGCACAGGAAGTGGCAGTAATGTCTACGAAGTTAATGTTACCGTAACCTAGATTATCCGGATTGTGATCGATGTTCACGAGAGGTACCTGATAAAATAGATCAGAGTTATCATCAAACATTCGTCCGAGTGATCCTAGGTCGGGCGTACCGACAGTGAAGACTAAGTCGTAGCGGAAGTCGGTTTGTCGTGCTGTTACATCGCGATCACGGAATTGTCCGCTCTTTGGCGTAAGTCGGAAATTTAATTTGTCACCTTCGAGGTGATAGGTTAGTTCATCAACTTTGGCATGCGACAAGTCGAGCGATATGACGAACTGTCGTAACTGCTTGAGTTCGGAGGAGATCCGTTCGGTCTTAGGTAGGAAGCCGATTCGTTTAGTCGCCGTGAACCCGTCGGCTACCACGTCGACTTTTTTCCCTACGGCTTCTAGTAAGTGGGTCAGGGCCAGGGCGCTGCCAACTGCATCTACGTTCCAGTCTTTACGGAAGGCTACTAGAATTTGATTGCTCCGGCCGATTGATTCGCTGATCTGTTTTTCTATCGTTAATGACATTGCTAGTTCTAATTGGGAATAGGCTATCTTAGCTCTAGGTCAAAAACGTGTCAATCGTGGGCGAAATTTTGTTTTTCCTCTTATGAAAGACCTCCCTTTTTTAGGAGAAATACTTTCTAAGTAGAGCCAAGATTTATTTATTAAGGCTGCTAGCCTTGCATTTAGACTCAAAAAATCTACAATCAATTCGTTATATATAAGAAGTACCGTTATGGCTGCAGAACATAGAGAATTACCAAAAGCTTACGACCCGAAGGGAGTTGAGGGTCGTATTTATGAAGCTTGGGAGGGGAGTGGGTTGTTCAATCCAGACAACTTGCCAGGTGAACGTACTGAGCCGTTCACCATCATGATGCCGCCACCGAACGCCACTGGTACGTTGCATATTGGGCATGCCATGTTTTTGACGCTCGAAGATTTAATGACCCGTTTTCATCGGATGCGCGGTCGGGCGGCGTTGTGGCTACCAGGCACCGACCATGCGGCCATTGCTACTAACACCAAGGTTGAAAAGCTGCTGGCTAAGGATGGAAAGACCAAGTATGACCTAGGACGGGATGGTTTTATTGAACGAGTAAAGGAATACATCGAAGGATCGCGCGACACGATCCGCAAGCAGATTCGTAAGATGGGCTCGTCCTGCGACTGGTCGCGCGAGGCATTCACTTTTGACGAACAGCGGAACCGTGTAGTGCGTGAGATGTTCGTACGGATGTTTAATGATGGGTTGATCTACCGTGGCTACCGCATTGTCAATTGGTGTCCGCGTTGTGAGTCGACGTTGGCGGATGATGAGGTGGAGTATAAGGAAGAGTCAACGACATTAGTTTATCTGAAGTACGGTCCATTCACAGTGGCCACGACTCGGCCGGAGACCAAACTGGGCGATACGGCTGTGGCGGTGCATCCCGATGACGTGCGTTACAAGGATATGATTGGCCAGACTTTCGAGGTAGATTTTGGTATTGGACTGCAACAGATCCGTGTCATTGCCGACGAGGGTGTGGATATGGAGTTCGGTACCGGCGTCGTGGGTATTACACCTGCACATTCGGCGGTGGACTTTGCTATGGCCGAGCGAAATCAGTTACCAATGAAGAAGGTGATTGGTGAGGATGGCAAGATGACTGCGCTTGCCGGAAAGTATGCTGGACTGCCGGTTAACGAGGCGCGCGCTAAGTTGGTCAAAGAACTAAAGTCGAAAGGTCTTATAGAGAAGGAAGAGGAAATGAGTCACAAGTTGTCGATGTGCTATCGCTGCAACACAGCAATCGAGCCGCTCACTTCGCGTCAGTGGTTTGTGGATGTGAATCGGCCGGTCGAGTCGCGGAGAGGGAAGACACTAAAAGAGATGTCCTTGGAGGCAGTCCGCGGTGGTGGGATCAGAATTCTGCCCGAGCGATTCGAGAAGGTCTACTTTAATTGGATGGAGAATTTGCACGACTGGTGTGTTTCGCGGCAGATTTGGTTCGGACATCGTATTCCAGTTTGGTACTGCAAGAGTTGTTATGTTGAGAAGGGTGCACCGGAACGAGTGGGGGATACTAGTGGTTATGAGCGTGCCGGACAGTCTGGCTTGATTACCGCAGTCGATGCTCCGGAAACTTGCCCCGATTGCGGTGGTGAAATCGAACAGGATGTCGATACGCTCGATACTTGGTTCAGCTCCGGTACATGGACTTTTTCGACTTTGGGTTGGCCGGATGATCCAAAAGGGGATTTGAAGAAATTTCATCCAACACAATGTTTGGAAACCGGCTACGACATTTTGTTTTTTTGGATCGCTCGCATGATTTTGATGACAACTTATGCGTTAGACGAAGTTCCGTTTGAGACGGTCTATTTGCATGGGTTGGTTCGTGACGAGGAGGGGAGGAAGATGTCCAAGTCACTCGAGAACATCATTGACCCGCTCGACGTGGCCGAAAAGTACGGTACCGATGCAGTGCGATTGTCTCTAACCATCGGTAACTCGCCGGGCAACGATTTGCGGATGTCCGAGGACAAGATTGCTTATTACCGTAATTTTGCTAATAAACTCTGGAACATTTCGCGTTTCATTTTATTGAACGTCGAGGGGCGACCGGACGGCACTAAGGTGCCGGAACCGAAAACTCTGGCCGACCGTTGGATACTCGGACGGCTCAGTGCAGTAATTACTTCGGTCACGGCCGACATCGAAGCCTACAATTTTTCTCGGCCAGGTGAAACCTTGCGTGATTTCACTTGGAACGAGCTGGCTGATTGGTATTTGGAGATCGCCAAGGTGGAGGGTGATAAAAGTGAAATGTTGTCGTATTTATTATTGAATGTGTTGAAGTTGTGGCATCCATTCATGCCGTTTGTGACTGAGGAGATTTATCAGTTGGCATTCTCTGGTGATGAACGTGACTTTTTGATGGTGGCCGAGTGGCCGCGGCCGAGCGAATCGAATCTTGATGGCGAGACTAACAATGGAATGATTTTACTGCAGGAAGCAGTGGTTGCGGCTCGTAACATTCGTTCTGAATTGGGTATTGAGGCCGGTCGAAAATTAGATGAACTTTTTGTTCGGGATGATGAGGTAGCTCGGCGACTGACCGAACAGTTCAAGAATATCGCGTCATTAGCGCGGTTTAGTCAGGTTAGCCTGTCTGATTCCAGTTCGTGGATGACGGCGATTTCCGGAGCCAGGACAACGACTACTTCCGGCGGTATCCAGCTCGCGATTACGATAGCTGGTGACAATATCGATCAGAGTGCAATAAAAGAGAAGAAAGAAAAGGAACTTGAAGATGCCCGAAAGTACGCCGACACACAGCATCGCAAGCTCGACAACGCCGATTTTGTAGCTCGGGCACCGGCAGCTGTGATCGAGACCGAACGTCGGAAGTTGGCCGAAGTTGAGGATCGTATCACCAAGTTGGAGGATCAGCTCAAGTCGTTGCGATAGATAAGTTATACGAATAATGTAGATAAAAAATCGCACCGGAGACGGTGCGGTTTGAGTTTGAGGTGGAGTTGGTCGATCCAATTACTGGATTCCGACTGATATTTAGAGATCAGTAGATGGTTGGAGATTAGGTGGGCGGCCAGTCCAGCTAGATTTATATAGAGAACTGGGAGAGTAAACCATGACAACAATATCGAACCGTTTGTTGTTGACGATGTGAATGCCCAGTTTAGACCACTCAGTACAGCACCGGCGAAGTGCAGGCAGGCGCAAACACCGTAAAGCCGATGATGTGAGGATTGGTCAATCTTGATTACGACCGCTAGTACAAGTATGGATGCCGCACCCCAGATGCAGTGGTAAACGAACTCTGGTGCCATAACTACCTCCAAGTTGGATGGCGGATTCAGTCTTATTATTTTGGTTTATCTTGGTCAATCTGACCTGTACTCCTTCCATTTTTGCCTGTCTCGCGATACATTGGCCTAGAGCCGATTTTGAATATATTTAAGATTCTATCCTTCAACACATTTAAAACCAGCTCTACTATTACTTATAGACAGACTTCGATATGACATCTACAACCGACCCGAACGCCCTTGACCAGCTTATGAGTCGTCGGGTGACCGAAATTATTTCCGTAGATAGCTTAAAAGAGAAGTTGGCTTTAGGTCGACCGTTACGTATTAAGTTTGGAGCAGACCCAACTGCACCAGATTTGCATCTTGGACATGTGGTACCACTCAAGAAGCTGCGTGAATTTCAGGATCTGGGTCATACCGTAGTACTGATCATTGGCGACTATACTGCACTGGTTGGCGATCCTAGTGGTAAGTCCAAGACTCGTCCGATGTTGACCGAGGAGGAGGTACAGAAAAACGCTGAAACTTATTTGTTGCAGGTTGGTCGTATTTTGGATGTGACTCGTCTGGAGGTACGGCGTAACAGTGAGTGGTTTGCCAAGATGTCTTTTACTGAACTAATCCAGGTGGCTGCCAAGTTTACAGTGGCTCGGATGATAGAACGGGACGACTTCGAAAAGAGACTGAAGGGTGGAATGGATGTTCATTTGCATGAACTACTTTATCCGATGATGCAGGCCTACGATTCCGTCATGGTTGAGGCGGACGTAGAGATTGGTGGAACTGACCAACGGTTTAATATTTTGGCCGGCCGTGAGTTGCAACGGAAAATGGAATTGGTGCAACAGGACATTTTATTATTAGGTCCGATCCTGGTTGGAACTGATGGCGTGCAAAAGATGTCCAAGTCGCTCGATAATTACATCGGAGTCGAAGACGATCCGTCTGACATGTACGGCAAAGTAATGTCGATTCCGGATTCGGCATTGTGGGATTATTGGACGCTGGTAACGGACGAACCAGACGAGTCGATTGCAGAAATGCGTACAGCCTGCGAGTCGGGGAAGATGAATCCTCGAGATGCTAAGGCGCGGTTGGCGCGTGCAATTGTTACCGAACTGCATTCATCGGCTGCGGCTGACGAGGCTGAGTCTCGTTTTGAGACTGTATTTAGGCAGGGTGGCAAGCCGGAGGAGATTCCGGAACTAGCGGTTGAGGATGGTATTACTCTAGTTGACGTGTTGGTCATGACTGGATTCGTCACATCGAAGGGTGAGGCCCGGCGAGTTATTGAGCAGGGCGGAGTGAAGGTGGATGATCAGGTAATTACCGACATCAACGCATTAGTCGATATTAAGGATGGTGGCACGGTGATTCAGAAGGGCAAGCGACACTTTGTTCGTCTAATAAAGAAGTAGATTTGATTAATGCTTAAAGGGCATGACCACAGAAGACACACAAAAGTTTGAAAACGGCGAAGCTGATACCGCTCTACATCAGGCCAAGGTGGAGATTTGTCATGCAATGAACAATGTTTTGCAATCGAATATCTTGAGAGGTGGATCGAAAGGAGAAATTGATAGTGATTTTTCTTCGATTACCGAAGACATATTGGAACTGCCACCCGATCGCAGTCTAGGTGATCTGTGTTCGCCTTGTTTCAGTCTGGCAAAATATTTCGGCCAGTCGCCGGCTGCAATCGCTAAAGTCCTAGCCGACAATTTCAAGTCGACCTCGCTCGTGGCTTCGGCTCAAGCAGTCGGTCCCTACGTCAATTTCAAGTTCGATCGTAATAATTTTTCGAGAGCTGTACTCAAGGACTTAGCTCGTGATGGTGAGCGATATGGTAACTATTCCGGTCATGCCGAGAGACTGATTGTCGAGTACGGTCAGCCTAATACTCATAAAGAAGTCCATGTCGGTCACCTGCGCAATTTGTTTATTGGTTTATCGGTTGTGCGTTTGTTGCAGGCTGCTGGCAAGGACGTTATTCCAGTTAGCTATATCGGTGACGTCGGTGCGCATGTTTCCAAATGTCTGTGGGCTTATAAGAAATTTCACGATGGTGAACGACCGGAGTTGGGACAGGAAGGTAAATTTTTGGGTGCCATCTACACCGAGGCCACCCGTCGGGTCGAAGAAGATGAGTCTTTAAAGACTGAAGTTTCGGCTGTACAACAAGCACTCGAGTCTGGTGATCAGGATTGGACCGCACTCTGGCAGGAGACACGCCAGTGGTCGTTGGATGAGATGCAGGGCATTTTTAAGGAGGTGGGCTGCGACTTTGATCGTTTTTATTACGAGTCCGAGGTCGAGAGTCCGGGCAAAAAGTTGGTGCGTGAATTGCTCGAGCAAGGTCAGGCCGAAATGTCGCAAGGCGCTATTATAATGAATCTTGAATCAGAAGATCTGGGTGTCTTTCTACTGTTGAAATCAGACGGTAATTCGCTCTACGCCACCAAGGATTTGGAATTAGCTCAACTGAAGTTTAGTGAGTTCAAAGATATCGACACTTCTATACACATAGTGGACAATCGTCAGTCGCTTTATTTTCGTCAGTTGTTCGCTGCACTCAAGCGGATTGGTTTCGACAAACGAATGGTGCATTTAGCCTACGACTTTGTCACCTTGAAGGAAGGTGCAATGTCTTCACGCAAGGGGAATGTTATTACCTACGCTGAGTTTCGCGATGAGATGATGCGGTTAGCCGAGAAGGAGACACTTGATCGTCATCCAGATTGGGACAAGAAAAGATTGCATGAGGTAGCTTGGACTGTAGTCGAAGGGGCGATGAAGTTCGCCATGTTACGACAAGATGCCGAGCGTCCGATTGTTTTTGATTTGCAAGAGTCGTTAGCCTTTGAGGGTTTCACTGGCCCTTATGTTCAATACGCTCATGCGCGCATGTGTTCGATTGAAACTAAGGCTGCTGAAATGGATATAGATTATGTTTCCGACATTACTGGCGAGTTTACCGAAGAGGAGTTTGCTGCATTACGTCAGGTGGCTGACTTACCACATACGGTTTTTGTGGCTAGTGCTGGTCCGGTGCGTGGGGAACTCGATGTTAATCGCAAAAAGAGATTCTTTGGTAACTTCAATCCATCGTTAGTTGCTCAGTACACCTTCGATTTAGCGCAGCGGGCTAACGATTTTTATCGTGATGTGCCGGTGTTGTCGGTCGATGATCAAGATCGCACTCGTCGACTCATGATAGTTGGAGCTCTGAGATTAGCATTGGAACGCGCACTCTTTTTACTCGGTATCGATGCACCGAAAGAAATGTAGTTTCTCAAAAAAATATCATCAAAAAATCGTTCGACTCACCTATGAGAACGGACGATTTTTATTTTATCCTATGAACAGACGTCTGATCGCGGTATTATATTGGGTGATAGGGGACACACTAAAAATTTTTGTAGCGAATAGATGTGTTCCATTCCGACTTTTATGACCTTTGGTGCTTTTACGGAACACAATGCAATTTTGATTGGGGTGCTGCTGTTTGGCATCGCTCTTTGGATTTATTTTAGTAATCGCCATCGTCCTAGAAATGTCATGCTTGGTGCATTACTAACTATGGGTGGTTACTGGTCCTTTGCCCATATTTTGTGGCGGATAGCTGAAACGCCAGGACAGTCTGTTTTTTGGTTGAATACTTTAGTCTTCGTTAGTTCGTTATTGCCAGTATTGTTCCTTCTTTATGTCTTAACGTTATTTCGTGGTCGTATTCCATCCTCTTTGGTTCAGGCCATTATTTTATTACCCAATGCTGCAATTTTTTGGTTGGCCTATTTGACTAATACAGTTGTTTTTTTTGAGGATGGTCAGTTGATATTTGGTATCGGTTCTTTATTGATTGGATTACATTTTGCTGCGGTATTTTTGATTGCACTGCTAGCACTGTTGTTGGCTTCACGTCACCGTACCAGTGAATCCAGACCACACGGTCCATACCTATCGTCTTTCGCCGGTTCGATTGTGGCCTTTAATGCGATTTTTGCGGTATTAGTTGGTGCAGCTGCTCCATATAATTTACGAGCTTTTTGGGCGGCTAATCTTGCACTAGCGGTCGGCTTATTGATTATGGCCTTGCCGATGGTTGGCCGTCGAATACTTAACGACCTCCGATTGATCGGTGGTGAGCTATTCTTTCTAACGATTGTGATTCTAATTATTGCTGATGTGGTTATGACTAGATCAGCACTCGACTTTTCTTTCCGTCTGGTATTTTTGAACGTCTTAGTTCTTTACGGTGTGGTTGTACTTCATTCGCTTTCAGTCGAGATTAAACGATTACGTCGAGTTGAGGATTTAAGCGATCAAGTTACTAGCATGAACCTCCATCTAATGGAGGCAGATAAAATTAAAATGCGTTTTTTGTCTTTTGCCTCGCATCAATTACGTGCACCACTTTCTGGGGTTTTTAGTTACTTGTCTATGATGACCGATGGATCATTTGGTCGGATTACCAAGAAGCAGCGAGAGGTGATAGAGGCAAATATCGCTGCGGTCGAGCGCATGCGTAATACCATTGAGACCTTTCTTGATGTGGCTAAGATAGAGATGGGCGAACTGAAGTTGGATTTGAAGAAAGTACAGCTTGATTTAATTTTGGCAGATGTGGTGAAGGAGATGATGCCAGAAGCTAAGCAGAAAGGATTAAAGATTAGTTTGGTTGTTGATGGTCCAATCCCGTCAATTATGGCTGACTCTGGCAAACTTTATCATGCTCTAACGAATGTAATTGATAACGCTGTTAAGTACACTGATCAAGGATCAATTGTTATGACTGTTAATGTGGCAGGAGGTTATGTGAATATTTTGGTGACTGATACCGGTCATGGTTTATCTGAACAACAATTACAAAAAGTTCGTCGTCTATTGGCTCATGGATTAGAGGAAATCAAGTTTGAGCAGGAAGGTGGTTCGGGTCTAGGAATTCATATTGCTCGTAGGATAGTCGGTAGTCACGGCGGCAAGATGGATGTCGAGTCGCCGGGTGTGGGTCAAGGTGCTACTTTCAGCATTAGTCTGCCTAAAGTTGTTAAGAGATAAGCGTGTTTACGTTGAAATAGTTAAAATTTTTCTAGGTCAGGTTCTTTTTTTGTCTGCCGATCTTGCAGATATTGGCCAAAAAATCGCTTTGACACTCCAAAACCGTCGGTTTATACTCATTGCGACCGTTTAGACGGGTTTGAATCAATTTTAGGCCTTGTGGCTTCCGTCGGTCGGCGGAGCACGATAAATATGTTTCAGAAGCAAGACGCTATGACCAATCGAGAGATAGGAAGCGAGCCGGAGACAATTATTTCCGCCTCGGTGAAATTAGAGGGTGACTTCGTAAGTCAAGGTAACGTCCTCATTGAGGGTGAAGTTGAGGGTAGTCTAAGGACCGAGAAGGATTTGAAGGTTGGCGAGCGAGCACGAATTTCGGCCGATGTGGGAGCGGCCAATGCTACGGTGGCTGGTGAAGTTCGGGGTAATATCGATATTGTTGATCGTTTGGAGCTAGAGCCGACAGCTAAGGTGTTCGGTGATATCCGTACCGCCGATTTGGTAATTGCGAGTGGTGCTATTATTTGCGGCAGAATTACCATGGGTAGCGAAGGAACTTCGGCCGTCAAATCGAGTAAGGTTGGACGTTCAACTAAGACTACTGACAAAAGTGAAGCAACTATTTTGAATGATGAGATCGATGATGAGATGACTAAAGATGAGACAGCGGGTGAAAAAGAGGTCAATAAAAAAACAGTCAACGCCTTTTTTACCAAGTAGTTTTTTGTAAGCGGCCGTCGATGCAAGGAGTGTCGGGCCGCTTTAATCATTTGGGATGTATTTCTACATCTACGACAGCTTTCTTACGCTGAAAAAGCACACTCGAACACTGGCGGAGGTCGAGACTCGGCTGACTGACCTGGGGATCAGCGGCAAAATCGGCCGTCTTTCGCCGTTCACTAGTGCTAAGGGATTGATTCGTGATGAGGTGCGACGTGGTACACAGACTATTGTGGCAGTTGGCAATGATGAAACTGTCTCTAAAATCGTCGAAGGCATCGGCGGTGAAAAAATTACTTTAGGCATTATTCCGATTGGTGAACCGACTTATATTGCCGAGTCTTTGGGCATACCGTACGGCGAGGGTGCTTGCGATGTTTTATCGAAGCGAGTGACCCAAAAGATCGATCTTGGTCGGGTTAATGGTCGGTTTTTTCTGTCGTCGCTGCGTATTCCCGGTGGTCGAGTCACGATTGTTGGTGGCGATGGTAAGTATCGAATTACTACTCCAGCCGATGATTGCGAGATTGTGGTTAGTAATTTGAGAAGCGGAGAATTGCTCGGTGTTGATCATGAGACGGCTAACGTTCCAGGCGACCCAATGGATGGATTACTTGATGCACTCATAATGCCTCGGGTAACCAGCTTACTTGGACGCCGCCGACCACTCGGATCTTCGAGTATTATAACTCTCAAGAAGCTCGATATTAGTAGTGACGAACCGATCGATGCAATTGCTGATGGTTATCACTTTGTTCAGGAACATTTAGAGATTGATGTAGTGCCTGATTGTTTGAAGGTCATTACTGGTCGGGAGCGGGTCTTTGCTCGATAGGCTGAACAAGTCTTGAGCCAGGCGAATTATACCTACCTTTATGATTCGTTAGCTCGTCGCGTTTGTTCAAAAAGTGCACCTCGTGAACTTTCTTCAGTCCAGACGGGTACATAGCATCTCGCCCAGAATCTACTAACGATTTTTTTGGCCTATTTAGAATCTGTATAGCGGCAACAAAGGTTTTGCTTCTAAATTCTGGACAGTGGTAAAAAAAAGGTGTAAACAGATACAACTTGCGAACGTGGCGGAACTGGCAGACGCGCTAGCTTGAGGGGCTAGTGGGGGCAACCTCGTGGGAGTTCGAGTCTCCCCGTTCGCACCAGGCAAAATACAGACCCCGGCCCTGAGCCGGCGGTTTTGTTTTTAGATTAGACAAAAGCCCAATTGTCGCCCAGATCGGATATCTATTGACTGTTGGAACGGCAACTGTATACTAATCCCTCCCGCCAATGCCGATGGGCGGATCTTTGACAGAAAGGAGTCAGAGAAAATGTTGGAAAGATGGGTGCTGTTCAGTCCCGAACTGGCGGCTGTGTCCCTGTTGGGCTTGATGGCCTTTGTTTTCGCCCGGTGGGGTGTAGGTTTGATCTGGCCGGAACATATGGCCAAGCTTGGGAAACCTTACGGCGACAATAGCCCGGCGACAGACGAGGAATCTCCGGACCAGACAGTCGAATACCCTCCGGATTGGTTCATGCAGATGGAGTACCTGTTGCTCGTCGGTATTTACTCACCTTCCCTTGAGGAGCTTCTCTTCCGCGGCCCGCTGTTGATTTTGTTTTCCGGTTTGGATGGACCTTACGTTTGGCCGTCCATTTGGGTCGGGGCGGTCGTTTTCGGAGCTGCCCATTGGTTTGGAAATCGATTGCCTAAACGCAACATCAAACCCTCGGAGGAACATCCTCCGAGATTGCGGTTGTT
>Ga0156691_105_pt1 | contig 22910 bp, 20 predicted proteins | sample RifOxyC2_FD_112021 | JGI IMG/M metagenome (GOLD analysis project Ga0156691, IMG submission 112021) | Candidatus Uhrbacteria bacterium RIFOXYC2_FULL_47_19 | reverse complement strand
AAGAATTGAGATGACAAAAAACACTGTCGTCCCGGAAGTCGCGACAGCGGCTATCCGGGACCAAGGAACAAAACATAAACACTAAAAATCAAAATTTGACCCCAAATCGAAAACGACTGTGCCATCATGGTCGGTGCGGAAGGTTTGATCGGCAAACGAACCTAAGCGCCGCAGTGTGACCTGCGACGGATGACCATAATTATTCTCGCCAACCGAGATGACTGCAGACTCTGGCGTAGCCGCCCGGATGAACTCGATATTAGTCGAGTAGCGACTACCATGATGTCCAACTTTCAACACTGAAACCGGACAAACCACTCCTCGGGCGGCCAACTGATCTTCAACCAAAAAACCGGCATCACCCATCAGTAATGCCAATACCCCGGTCTGATCCTGCCTCGTCAAACTCCGCAGTTCCAGAACCAACGACAGATCATTGGTCCGATCACGACTACCACGAATCTCCTCCTCTGCTCGTTCATCCGGCCACAATACAACCAACTCACCACAGTCACCTAGCACAAACGAGTCACCGGCCTCGGCCACAGTCACCGGCACACCGCGTGATTCGGCTAACGCCAATAACTCCTGACCCAACAGCAGCTCCACAACATACGGCGAAACCACCAACCGGCCAATCTCATAACGTTCGAGCATAGTGAACAATCCGAAGATATGATCGTCGTGCGGGTGCGTCAAAAAAATATACTCGATACGTCGATCAGTAAACGGCATGGACCGACCGAGTCCGGACAAGGCCTGGCGATCCGGGCCACCATCCACGAGTGCCTGAACGCGACCACACTGCACCAGCGACGAATCACCCTGACCAACATCGAAAACATGAAGAGTAAAATGCGCTCCTCGATTTGCCGGCCAGGACCAAACTAGCGGCAGACTAATCAGAATCGACAACAAGACCAGCGCGGGCAGGAGTCGCCAAACCAACCGAAAGAATCGCCCGACCCGAACGAAGGCAAATCTAATTCCACCTAACTTCATCTTTTGCGACATAGGCGTTCGGAACGTCCACGCAGAGCAAACCACAGCAAAGCCAACCAAAGGTAAAGCAACACCACGACCGTCGGACCGATCTCCAACTCCAGCGCGTACGGACAGGTAGCGAGTGATGTGAGCGCCAACCACTCGGCCGTGCGCACTAACCAAGCTGCAACCACACCCGGCACCAAAGCCAGAGACAGACTGACCGTTCCGACCGTCGCGGCCAACGCACCGAACAACATGGCCCAGGGAATGATCGGCAGCACAGCCAGATTGGCCAAGAGACCGACCGCCGGCAATCGACCAAAAGCTTGAAGCACAATCGGCAATGTAGCGAGTGTGGCAGCTGTGGTCTCACTGGCTGTTCGCGCCAACCAATTACGTCGCCAGTCGACTGGTAACAGATTCAATAAATGAGGTGCTAGTCCATGCAATCCCCAAACCGCGGCGAATGATAATTGAAAACCAACATCGTGACGCAGTACCAGCGGATTCATCGCCAACATCAACGCCGCCGCAGCTAGAAGTGACCGGACTCCGCTGTATCGCCGACGCTGCAGGGTCGCCAGAATACCGACGCAACCCATGATCGCTGCCCGCACAACCGAGGCGTCGCCGCCGACCAATCCAGCAAAGACCAACACAGCCGCAGCCATGATCGCCACCGACCGCCGACGCGGCACCAGCATCAAACCCAGGAGCAGTACACCAACACTGATCAATTGCGCCACGTTGTAACCGGACACAGCTAAAACATGAGATAGTCCAGCGTCACGAAAGCCGTCAGCTAGTTCGGATGGCAAACCATCTCTGATTCCGACCAACAAACCCAGCAAAAAAGACGATTCAGGTTCAGGAAAGACTCGCTCTACTGAGCGGACGACTGCCTGGCGCAGACCAGACAATACCTCCGACCAAACCGTCGTGTGACCAGACGACAACATCTCGGGTAAACGGTAGATGTTGCAAGTCCAGCGCACACCACCTAGGAGTAGACGATCATCGAAACCGCTCCGTCCAAACTCCGGCACCACGCGTGGTCGACACTCCCAAGCCAGACGATCACCGCGGCGGTAGTGTAGAGGTGACCGAATGTACAGCCGAGCGCGAGGTAGGACCGAATTATTATCTCCAGCGGCAACAATCTGATCGACATCGAACGCCACCAATCCATCCGACCTGAACTGCGGCTCAGTCACGACCGTCCCTTTGAAGTTCCGAATCATAACTACGGACGACGCTTCTGGTTGAACATAAGCCGAAGAATTCAAGACCGAAAGACAGCGCCAGAATCCAATTGCAGCACAAGCCAGAGTCGCTACAATCAAAATTGTTCGTCGGCCAGCCCGAGACAACACCGCAGCTAGTAAACCACCGACCGCAATCGCCGCCAGTAAACCGGACGATCCAACCGGACATTCCAAAAGTGCGCCCAGAGTCACACCGAACAGAAACGCGCCGGTCAAAATCAGAAAGACTCTGGACGGCGAACGCGATAGCTGATCAAACGTCAATCTTGATTGCAGACGCATAACGTCCCGGCCTTACCATGAACCGGAAAGTCGATGCAAGCCCGAACGGTTTCAGAATCAAAAAAGACGCCGCTGAGCGCCTCTCATTTACTAGAATGAAAACTACACCTCTCCCCAAATTTCATCCGAATCATTCCACCATTCATGAAAGGATGGATCGGTCTGGCTAGGTTCCCAACGAACTATTCTGACATGCTGTTTACTAATAACTGGCGTCATGAGCATGATTTCCGGCGCAAAAAAAGTCTGTGGTATGGTCTCTGGTGCATCCGAATTCCTAACCCAGTGCACACTCCCATCAGTTTCCATTTTAGAATAATGCTTCAAAAAATCCTCGAACGAAATAATACTTTCCCAGTACCGCCGAAAAGCACCATGATATCGCTCGGCGCTACTGCCAGGTGTACTAATGAACGGGATAAGTGCCGTAATAAAATCCATATCTCCAACAAAGCCACACTTCGGGTCGACCTTCATCTCCAAAATGACCCGCTCACGGCGATATGGAAGGCGTGGTGTCTCCGACGTTGGTGTTGCATAGATCGCCTTGATTCGACTAACTCCCTGCTCAACCACATGATCCGGACGAAAACGATCCAGTAATTCCATCTCTCGCCGATGGTCTGGATGTCTTAGTTCAGCTGTTGGCACAGTCATCCCCTCACGGGCCACCAATGCCAACTCATCAATCGAACATTCACGATAAACCACAGTCCAGTTGCGTGGTGCAGATTCGAAACCCAAACCGAAGACTGCATTCCAATCTAGAGTCCAGCCATCGAAGGCATGAAGAAAATTGTCGCAACGCTGCCCCATATAAAGAATCCCAAAGGTGAAAACTTCTACTCAGTAACAACATTAACCAGGCGTCCGGCCACTATGATTATCTTAACTACTGACCGTTCACCAATCGCCCGCCGAACTGCGTCGCTCGACAGAGCCATAGCTTTTAACCGCTCATTGTCAGTATCTGCCGCCGCAATCAACCGATCACGCATCTTACCATCTACCTGCACAATCAAAGTAACAACTTCGTCACGACAACGATCCTCGTCCCACTTGGGCCACGACTCCAAGAAAATGCTCTGCTCGTTCCCAAGTGACCGCCACAATTCTTCAGCCAAAAACGGGGCAAACGGGGCCAGTAACTTCAGAAAAGTACCAGCTGTCTCGCGATCACCGGTCTTATTCACTGATGACCATTCGTTTATAAAAATCATCAATGCTGAGATAGCAGTATTGAATTTGAAGGCCTCAATGTCTTCCGATACCTTCCTGATGGTCTTGTGCAGCAGACGTTCCAACGACTCGTCAGCCGCCGGCCGCGGTTCGTGCAGCACGTCGTGCACGGTCAGCCAAACCTTATCCAAAAACCGCGACACACCCTTGATGCCCTTGGTGTCCCACGGCTTGACGTCCGAGAACTCGCCCATGAACATCTCGTACAGCCGCAGCGCGTCCACGCCGTACTCAGCCGCCACATCATCGGGATTGACCACGTTGCCCCGGGACTTGGACATCTTCTCGCTGTTCTCGCCCAAGACGGTGCCAGGATTCATCAGCTTGAGGAACGGCTCATCGAACGATACCAACCCGTGATCATAGAGTACCTTGGTAAAGAAACGAGCATACAACAAATGCAAGACGGCGTGCTCCGCCCCACCAACATAGAGATCAACCGGCGCCCAATGCGCCACGTCATGTACCGAGAACGGATGTTCACCCTCATGTGGTGAGCAAAAACGCAGGAAATACCAACTAGAATCGACAAAGGTATCCATGGTGTCCGACTCACGCCGGGCTGGACCACCACATTCCGGACACTTCACATCATGAAACGACACCGAACGAGCTAGTGGCGATTCGCCAGTCGGTCTAAAATCTACATCTTCGGGTAATAGTACCGGCAGCTGATCCTCGGGTACTGGCAATTCGCCGCACTTGTCGCAATATAAAATCGGAATAGGCGCACCCCAGTAACGCTGACGTGAAACCAGCCAGTCGCGCAGGTGATAGTTGACGGTCCGCGTCCCCCAACCATACTCCTCAATCCAAGCAGTCATCTCGGGTAAGGCCTCACGGTTGTTTCGTCCATCCCACTGCCCACTACCGAACAAAATGCCATCATCAGTAAAAGCTTCTTTCGCTTTAGTCGCGTCCGTCGGCTGACCATCTTCGGAGATCACAAACTTGAGCGGCAGGTCATACTTACGCGCGAACTCGAAGTCGCGCCGATCGTGCGCATCAGCCATAACCACGCCAGTGCCGTACATCAATACGAAATTGGCTACCCAAACTGGAATTCGCTCACCACTGACCGGGTTGATTGCATACCTTCCCGTAAACGCACCAATCTTGTCTTTACCAGTATCGGAAGTCCGCTCGATCTCGGTCTGCTTTTTAATCTGAGCAACTACTCGTCTAACTTCATTCTCTTGTTCCGTTCCTTCGATTAGTTCCTCAACTAACGGATGCTCCGGTGCGATAACCAAAAAGGTAACACTGTGAATGGTGTCGCAACGAGTGGTGTACGTCGAAAGAGTTTTGTTGGTACCTTCAAGCGCAAAATGAATATTAATTCCCTCACTCCGACCAATCCAATTAACCTGCATGGCCTTGATTCGTTCCGGCCAATCGAGTCCATCGAGTCCATCGAGTAACCGATCAGCATATTCGGTCACACGCAAGAACCACTGGGTCAGATTCTTCTGCTCGACTTCGCTGCCGCAGCGTTCGCACTCTCCCTGCACCACCTGCTCATTAGCCAGCACAGTCTGACACGAACCACACCAGTTAACCGGCGACTTCTTTTTGTAAGCCAAACCTTTTTTGTATAGAAACAGAAACAACCACTGCGTCCAGCGATAGTAGGCCGGCTCCGAAGTATTGATCTCACGCGACCAGTCGTAGGAAAAACCAAGCGTCCTGAGCTGCCTGGTGAAGTTAGCGATGTTGCCTTCAGTGCTCTGACGTGGTGGTGTGCCGGTCTTGATGGCGTAGTTCTCAGCCGGCAACCCAAAGGCGTCCCAACCCATCGGATGCAGAACCGACCAACCTTCCATTCGACGTTTACGAGCCATGATATCCGTAGCAGTGTAACCCTCGACATGCCCAACATGCAGTCCGTTACCAGACGGATACGGAAACATATCCAAAATAAAAAACTTCTTTCTGGTTGGATCATCGTTCGTAGCATGAAGACCTTGACGGTCCCACTCCTCCCGCCAATGATTCTCAATTTTCTTGAAGTCGTATTTGCTCATGGTCGTTTCACCTTTATTACTCAGTAATACTTTTGATGATTTCGTCTGAACTCAACAGACTGACAGATTATAACTGACAATCAGTACTGTCAAAGCCGACTCAATCACTGTTTCGAGTATATAACCTTTCACAACAAGTAAACAAAAATTTTGGACGGGTCTACAAACAAGAAATCCAACTAGCTAACCATATTATTTGGACTGATACATTTCTATTTCTGTGAAATTCTATCCAGTCTGATACATTTTATCTCTCCATATCAGCAAAAAAAGGAGAACAAGATGAAATTTTTGAGAACAGTAGCCGTACTCATACTGTTATCCTTAATGGGAGTAGAGGTGTCGGGATAATAAAATAAGAAAGGTTGTAGTTTCGGGATAACAATCTAAGTAGGAAAACAATTTAGAGATGACAATTTAAAACATTGTCGTCATGACCTCTGAGCTGGACACTATCACTTCCTGTCGTCCCGGAACTGCGAGCGAGCGTAGCGAGTCGAACAGTATCCGGGACCCAGGAGTAAAAAAGATCGGGATTAGCTTCTGGATCCCGGATAATTGCTGACGCAATTTCCGGGATGACAAAAAAAGAAGTGGTGACAAACAAACAATGTCGTCCCGGACTCTCTACCATGTCGTCCCGGGCCGAGACCCGGGACCCAGAAGCAGAAAGATCGGATCCTGGATCCCGGATAGACCTCGCTCCGCTCGGTCTTCCGGGATGACAGCTGGAGAGACTCGCAATTTCCGGGATGACAAAAAAAGAAGTGGTGACAAACAAACAATGTCGTCCCGGACTCTCTACCATGTCGTCCCGGGCCGAGACCCGGGACCCAGAAGCAGAAAGAACGGATTATGATTAGACTCTGGATCCCGGATAGACCTCGCCTTGCTCGGTCTTCTGTGATGACATTAAAAACTGATAATTCGGAACCTGACTCCAAGAAATGTCCGCCTATACTTGACAGAACTACCTAAACCTGCTATATTGACGTGTCGAAACTCGAAAACCGAGAGGTTATTAAAAAACGACCTGAAAATCCCTAGGGTAGTACGGTCAGTTCCAAGCCTGTTTGGAGCCGACCGCACTGTCCGAGGGGACAGTTGAAGTTGACATGGCTGTCTGCACGGTTGCAGGCGGTCATCCGAAATTTTTCGTCGGGACAAGAAGGTCTCGACAAAGGAGTTTCCCATGCGTTTTAACCTCCTCCTCCTCGTCCTCTCCATCTCCGCCTCCGCCTGCACCATCGTGGTGCAGGCCCCCACCACGGTCAACCGTGGTGTGTACTCCATTGACCCTCGGGTCGTGGAGCAGCTCACCATGACCCTATCGGGGGGGAGCAGCTGCGAGGCTCTTCCAGTCGAGCTGCCAATCGACGGCCGGTGGGTGCGTCCCACCGAGGCAGAGCGGGCGCTGGTAGAGCACCGCTGCCGGGGAGGGCAGCGGGGAGGGTCCAAGCTCCCCTTCCTCTATCGAAATGAGGGAGGAGCCAAGCTGCCGCGTCCTCCCATCGGGGACGTGGAAGGACATGAGGGAGGGGCTAAACTCCCCATCCCTCACGAGGTCCCGCTCCCCCCGTACGAGATTCCGGCGTTCGACCCGGAGCTTCGCCCATAAAAAAAGGGCGAACGACGCCGGAAAAACCCCGCTGAAGCAAAGAGGTGCTCCAGACAAACGGGGAAAATCACCTCAACAGAGGACCTGCGTATCTTGCGGGTCCTCTTTTGCTATCCGAACGAAACAGGAAGTCACGTCCCAGCCTTCGGACGAACGGTCGGCATGGGATGCAGACCTGCTGATCGAAAAGAGGAAAAAAATAAAAAATAAGGCTTCCTAAAATGGCCACGAAGCCCTACAACAACCAAAGACAACTAAAGCGCTTGACGTGCCCGGCCGGCGTGATTAGCTGTCCGATCCGGTGCAACCCGACTCCAGCACCGACAAAAGGAGAAACAATGAGCCCAAATGCGACAACAAGGAACGTGGCCGCCGTAATACTGTTGGCAATGCTCGCCCTGGTACTGCTGAGCATAGTTAGCCTGATGAGTGCAACCTTCTACGAGTTCCTGACCTGGCTCAGACTGTCGCGAATCCTGCTAATTTCCAATCTTCTGGTCGAAGGCTGGATCGTCATCACGGCCGTGGTGGCCATGATCGGCCGTAGCGAATTTAGCGACAGGTGTCGCTACAGGTGGACTATCCACTTCCCTGAACAAAAGGGGTACGAGATAGAAATCGTACCCATCATACTGATCCCCTTAGGGGGGATAGCTGCTGCCGGGTTATCTCACCATATGGGCCTGTAGCAGCGAGCAGAAGAAAAGCTTTCGACGTCCGCCCTCCGGCGGACGTTTCTTTGTCTATCCCTCTCCCTTTTCCGAAGCAGCATCCTGAAGACCTAAAATACAACCCGGAATGCAGATGACAAAAGTGAACTACAAATACCTCTCGCTACGTTCGAGATTCCGGGCCGAGACCCGGGACCCAGAAGCAGAAAGATCGGATCCTGGATCCCGGATAGACCTCGCTTCGCTCGGTCTTCCGGGATGACAGCTGGAGAGACTCGCAATTTCCGGGATGACAGATTCATAAGAAGGATTGAGATAACAAAAAATACTGTCGTCCCGGAACTGCGAGCGAGCGTAGCGAGTCGAACAGTATCCGGGACCCAGGAGTAAAAAAGATCGGGATTAGCTTCTGGATCCCGGATAATTGCTGACGCAATTTCCGGGATGACAAAAAAAGAAGTGGTGACAAACAAACAATGTCGTCCCGGACTCTCTACCATGTCGTCCCGGGCCGAGACCCGGGACCCAGAAGCAGAAAGATCGGATCCTGGATCCCGGATAGACCTCGCTCCGCTCGGTCTTCCGGGATGACAGCTGGAGAGACTCGCAATTTCCGGGATGACAGATTCATAAGAAGGATTGAGATAACAAAAAATACTGTCGTCCCGGAACTGTGAGCGAGTGTAGCGAGTCGAACAGTATCCGGGACCCAGAAGCAGAAAGATCGGATCCTGGATCCCGGATAGACCTCGCTCCGCTCGGTCTTCCGGGATGACAAACTAAAATGAGTCGCATTTCCGGGATGACAAATGATAAATGAGAGTACCCATCACCCTCTACCCAAAAAGAATAATCATCAGCAAAAACAAAAGACTCCCTTTCTGGGGAGCCTCTTTATATATATCTCGTTCGTCAAAACAACAACTACTGCCAACCCTTAGCCGCGCGAGCCTCAGAAATTCGACGCACAGCCAGAGCGAAAGCCGCCTGTCGCAACGTCACGGAGTTCGCGTCAGCCTCACCGCGTACGTCGGCATAGGCCTGCTTCATAAGTGTTTCTAACTTCTGTCGCACCTCGTCGTAACCCCAATAGTAACCCAGCCGATTCTGCACCCACTCAAAATATGACACAGCTACACCACCAGCATTCGAAAGCACATCAGGCAACACAACTACACCGTGCTGAGTAAAAATAGAATCAGCTTCGGGTACAGTCGGCCCATTGGCTAACTCGAGTACAATTTTAGCTTTCACTCGCGAGGCATTCTCTGCAGTCAATTGATTTTCGAGTGCAGCCGGAACGATTACCCGGCAATCAGTCTCGAGTATCAATGCTGGATCAGCATCCTGCCCACCAACGAAACCAGCCACAGCTCCGGTACGACTCTTATGTTCGATAATTGCCTGCGGATCAAAGCCGGCCGGATTAACCGTCGCCCCGCGCGAATCGGATACAGCTACAATCCGATAACCACGCTCATGCGCCAACCGAGCAAAGTGCTGACCGGCATTACCAAAACCTTGTACGGCAATAGTTACGGATGACGGATCAGTCCCCTCCTTCTTCAAATGCTCGTCGAGTACGAATAATCCACCTTGACCGGTCGCCGACATCCGTCCTTTGCTGCCACCCACAGCGAGCGGTTTACCAGTCACCACGCCCGGCACCTGCCGACTGGCGTAGCGCGCATACTCATCGGCGAACCAAGCCATAATTTGTGGAGTGGTATTCACGTCTGGTGCTGGCACATCCACATTCTCCCCAACGAACGGCGCAATCGCCCGGAAGTAAGCACGCGACAATCTTTCTAGCTCAGTCGAAGACAACTTTTTCGGATCCACGGTCACACCACCCTTGCCGCCACCAAACGGTACACCGACTACCGCACACTTAATGGCCATCCAAAATGATAAAGCCTTTACTTCGTCGAGATCAGTCTGCTGATGAAAACGCACGCCGCCCTTGAATGGACCACGCGAATCATCGTACTGCACCCGATAGCCAACGAAGGTTCGCACTGAACCATCGTCCATTTTGACCTGAAACGATACTTCAAGGATACGTTTAGGATGACGCAACGCTTCGAGCACTGATGGATCCGGCTTGGCCACCGCAGCCGCCGTATCGAGCTGCCTCATGGCATTCTGAAAGACTGACATAAAAATAAATAGTTTAGTTTCCAGTCGCTTCAGATTACACCTCACGAGCCGGAATGCAACTAAAATGAAAATCCCCTGACTTATCTCCGAGGGTTAAGCCTCGCAAACAAAAAGGCCCTCAAATGGAGTTACTGTACGTCCGACTGACAAATACCGAAAACAAAAGCGGACCTCAAATCGTATGAAATGTAATTTCCAAAGGTGACTGCATTTCGCCGATCTAAAGTCCGCTATTTACTTCTCCAAAAACCGCTGAGCTTCTAAAGCCGCCATACAACCAGTCCCCGCAGCCGTAATTGCCTGACGATACCGCCAGTCAGCCACGTCACCACAAACGAATACACCCTCAACACTGGTTGCCGCCGAGTCTGGCTTCCTAACAATGTAACCCTTCAATAACTCGAGCTGTCCCTCGAACAGCTGTGAATTTGGTATATGACCAATGGCCAAAAACAACCCACCGACTGACAACTCACTTTCTTCCTCAGTTTCAAAATTCTTAATCCGCAAACCAGTCACTCGATCTTCACCTAAAATATCGATCACTCCAACATTAAACATCAACTCAATCTTTGGATTGCTCCGCGCTCGATCCTGCATCGGCTTGGATGCACGCAACTCGGCACCCCGCACCAACACAGTTACCTTAGATGCAAATCGAGTCAAAAAAGTCGCCTCTTCCATCGCCGAATCACCACCACCCACAACCGCTATTTCCTTGTCACGAAAGAAAAACCCATCGCAAGTAGCACAAACTGAGACACCCTTACCCCACAAACGTTCCTCGGATTCAATATTCAGACGTCGCGCCGATGAACCAGTTGCCACAATAATTGTTTTAACTTCTTCGATCCGACTACCGATCGAAACTTTGAACGGCTGAGCCGACAAATCTACTCCAGTCACGGCATCAATTAAAACTTCAGCTCCAAAGCGCTCGGCTTGAACCTTCATTCGTTCCATCAATTCTGCTCCCTGGATACCTTCGGGAAACCCCGGAAAATTTTCTATTTCAGTCGTTGTAGTCAACCAACCCCCAATGCGTTCACCAGTTACAACTAATGGCTTTAGTCCGGCCCGTGCTGCGTAGACAGCAGCAGTATAACCAGCCGGCCCAGAACCAATGATCAACAGATCCCTCATAACGAAAGACACTAGGCCGTGGCCAACTTCGAAATCTTGGTGGCCAACTGTTCTTTGGTCTGAAGTCCAGTTATTTGATCGATGACCCGACCACCATTGAACATAATCATGGTTGGGATACTCATGATCCCATACTGCGACGCCACAGCTGGACTGTCATCCACATTCAACTTGCCAATAGTCACGCCACGGCTATCGAACTCTCCAGCCAACTCTTCAATGATCGGCTCGAGCGTTCGGCACGGACCGCACCACGGTGCCCAGAAATCAACCAATACCGGCCCGTCGGCCTGGAGGACCTTCTTTTCGAAATTTTGGGCGTTAAACGTGGCGGCCATAGAAAAGACAATTAAATAAAAGTGATAAAACCGCGAGTCGGACTGAAACGGATCCACTGGACCGCACTCCGACCTCATGGTCTTACCGCTTACCTCCTCTCCAGGTAAAAATTTCGCGTCTAGACCGGCAGTTGCAACTTCCGCTCTCGGCGCTCTACAGTAGAAAATTCGAGTCTATCCTCAACCAATGCTGGCGTCCTACAAGTGATCTTAATACCACACTCCTGACCAGACTTAGCTTCCTTAATTTCACTCTTTCCTAGTTGCAGCTCTATCACCTTACCCTCATCGATTGGTTGCTCCCCCCGATATAGTACCACATTCACACCGATCGTTGCGTGACCATCCACAATGCGTGCACCAACAATCTGACCAGTCTTATCTGTTCGGAAAACTTTGAGAATTTCGGCCTTACCTAATTCATTGCGAATGATCTCAGCTGGGAAGAGTTCTTGTAATCGAGCCTTGAGATCATCAAAAAGATTATAAATAATTTTATGACTCACGATCTCCACCTTTTTGTCACGAGCCAGCACTTCTGCCTCCCTTGTAGGCATAACATTGAATCCCATAACCACACCTGCCGCCGTCTCAGCTTGTAGAACATCACCCTCTGTAATATTACCCAATCCTTTGCTAACCACCTCGACGGCAACTTCTGATGTCCTCATCTTCTCGATAGTACCCAAAAGTGCCTCAAGTGATCCAAGTACATCAGCACGTAAAACAATATTGAGTTTCTTTCGTCCTTCTTCACCATCTTCATCAACGTTAATCTGAGCTACGGTGCCACGACGTTCCATGGCATATTGTTTGCGCACCTTCTTCAACTCGCTAATATCGGACTTGATCTGAACAATATCACCCACCGACGGTGCAACTTTGAATCCTAAAACTCGAACCGGCATGCCAGGTGGAGCCTCGTCAACTAATTCTCCAGTCCAATCTTTCATGGCTCGAACCCGGCCATAGACCTGATTAGACATGATTAAATCTTGATTCAATCGCAATGTTCCGGATTGTACCAACATGGTCGCCACTGGACCTGCACCCTTATCTACATGCGATTCAATGATCGTACCGACAGCCTCTCGATTGGGATTAGCGCGTAAACGATCCTTCTCCATATCAGCCACTAACAACACCATTTCCAGCAGCTCGTCGATACCCTGATTTTTCTTGGCAGAAATCTGCGCCATGACTGCATCACCACCCCAAGCCTCGGGAATAATCTTATGTTCCGAAAGCTGAGTCATGGTTCGCTGCAAATCGGCCTCTGGTTTATCAATCTTGTTGAGCGCTACTACAAATGGTAGTTTGGCTGCTCGAATGATTTCGATGACCTCTTCGGTCTGCGGCTGCACACCGTCATCCGCCGCCACCACTAAAATAGCAATGTCGGCAATTCGAGCACCACGCGACCTCATGACTGTAAAAGCCTCATGACCAGGAGTATCGATGAACGTAATCTTTCGTCCATTCCTTTCAACTTGATAAGCACCGATGTGTTGAGTGATACCACCAGCCTCTCCGGCAATAACATTGGTTTTGCGCACGGCATCAAGTAGTGCAGTCTTACCATGGTCAACATGACCCATAACCACCACTACCGGTGGACGATCTTGCAGTTTAGATTCGTCCTCACCACTCAAAATCTCCTTCATTTCTTCGGTCGTAACGTCCGCCACACCAACATCCTTATTCTCCGGACTGACTGTATAACCTAAGTCATCAGCCAAAATACTAGCTGTCTCGAAGTCGATTCGCTCGTTCAGTGAAGCCAGAATACCATTCTTCATCAACTCCTGAATGACAATATTTACAGGCAAGCCGAGCTTCAGCGAAAAATCACGCACTGTAATCGCTGGTGGGAGCAACACATCCTTCACCTTTTCGACCGCCTCACGCACCAACTTTTCTTCCTTGTGATACTTAACCTGAAGCCGCTCCAATTTCTTCATCTCACCCCACTTGTGAGTGATCTTACCTACTAAGCGATCATCTACCTTAATAGCCTTGGTACCAACATCAAAACCGAGCTGAGGAAGCTTTTCCCTCAACTCGTCTGGGTTGGTACGTAGCCTTCTGGCGAGTTCAGTGATATTCATAACACGCTGCTATGGTAATGTAGGACTACTAAAGAGTCAACTACCAAACTCAAGCGGTTATAGCCAAAGATATGATAAAAACGACCCAGCTAGCTCCACCAAACTCATGAACAATACCAAAGAAACAATCGAGCCGACTGGATTCCTACTTATCGATAAACCAACCAGCATGACCTCACATGATGTGGTTCAGGTTGTCCGACGAGTAACTGGCATCCGCCGGGTTGGACACGGCGGCACACTTGACCCTTTCGCTACTGGTCTACTGGTTATCGGTGTCGGACGCGCCTCAACTCGCGAGTTACAGAGTTTTATCGGTAAGGAAAAAGAATACGAGGCAATTATGCGATTAGGTGCAGTCTCCGACACTCAAGATCGAGATGGAAGAATTAATGAAACCAACCAGCCATTCCCAACCGAGACTCAATTCCAAGAAGCTCTTTCTGGTTTCAAGGGTACAATCAACCAAATTCCGCCAATGTACTCAGCCAAACAGGTGGGTGGCCGTCGGCTTTACGAACTGGCTCGAGCTGGCCAAGTCATTGAACGTCAACCGGTCGAAATACAGATATCTGAACTCGAGTTATTATCGTTCGATCTACCCCTGATCAAATTCCGAGTTCGCTGTTCAGCTGGTACCTATGTTCGCACCTTAGCTCATGATCTTGGTCAAGTTCTCGGGTGTGGTGCCTATTTAGTTGAACTACGTCGGACAGCAGTCGGAAACATTCGTGTTTCTGATGCACTACCCTTGAACGACCTGACGAAAGAAACCTGGATCAGACAACTCTGGCAACCATAAAGATCGCTCAGTCAAACCGATCTAAACTGAACAATTAACTTGTTCTGACGGTAAGAAATTTAATGACCAACTCCAATGAAAGATGGTCCAACCACTGCTTGCAGATACACCTTCTATATGTTATAGTCTTGGTACGAATCATAAACGCCTGCGGGCGGGGTTCGACACTGGCCAACACAAGATCGACTGCTGAATTCTGAAAATGATCAGTCTAGACAACCAGAGCAAGCAGCAAAGTAGACAAATAAGGCCAATTCCTATTACCAACAGCCGAAACGCAATGAAGAGCGATTCGACGACGATCTATCTCTCGCGGTCGTCAAAAACGGATACCAAGCTAAATCTGGCTTATCAGGCCCGATTCTAAAACGCTAATTAGCGTCGATTTTAGCTGTCCGTCAGGTAATCAAGGAGACGAACCAACCTCGCAGGATTGACGTGGTTTTTATGTTAATACTAATAGCACTTTACGGAGGTGTAGTCGGCATTGCCGTCGGCTTCGGTATAGGCTACGTCGCTCGCAAACGCATTGCACTGAACCAAATCGGTTCGGCCGAGGCGCAAGCAGAAAAGATCATAGAAGAGGCCGAAAGTGAAAGTCGCAAAAAGATTATCGAAGCCAAAGAGCAAGCCCTCAAAGTGATCGAGGAATCAAAAGTAGAAGACGAAAACCGGCGCAAAGAGCTGCGCTTGATTCAACATAAGTTGGAGCAAGGCGAACAGGATTACCAGCACCGAATGAGTGAACTTCAAAAACGTCAGGAGGACCTCTTTCGCAAAAATGAGGCCATCGAAATTCTCAAGGTTGATCTAACAAAAAAGCATGAAGAGCAACATGCTAAACTCGAACAGATCGCTGGACTGACAGTCGAAGAAGCTAAAGATATAGTGCTCAAAAACGCCGAGGAAATCATGAGTGACTCGTTCGCTAGTCGAATGCGTAAGGTTGAACGAACTCATTCAGAAGAAATCGAGAACAAAGCCAAAAACATGTTGTCCTTGGTCATCTCTCGTATCGCTTCCTCGCACTGTGTCGAGACAACCACTTCCAACGTCCAGTTACCTAATGATGAAATGAAAGGACGAATCATTGGTAAAGAGGGACGCAATATCAAAGCACTCGAAAATCTGACTGGAACAGAGATTATTGTTGATGACACCCCAGAGACTATTATGATCTCTGGTTTCTCCCCCATTCGTCGACAGGTCGCTAAGCTGGCTCTAGAACGCCTGATGGAAGATGGTCGAATTCATCCCACTAAAATCGAAGACGCAGTCGAGTACGCTAAAAAGAATCTAGCCAAGGACATCAAAAAGGCTGGTGAAGATACTCTTTACGAACTAGGTATTCCACTAACCGCTCTGGACCCGAAACTGATCCAGATTCTAGGTCGATTGAAATATCGCACTAGCTATGGCCAAAGCGTACTACGTCATTCTATTGAGGTATCAAACATCGCTGCTTTGCTAGCACAAGAAATTGGTGCGGATGTTGCAATTTGCAAACGAGGTGGATTACTGCACGATATTGGTAAGGCCGTCGATCATGACGTCCAAGGAGCTCATCCGGAAATTGGTTACAACATTCTGAAAAAGTTCGGCCTACCGGAGGAGATCTGTTATCAATCACTCGCCCATCACGAAGATAACCCCAGTACCTTAGAAGCAATAATCGTTAAAACAGCCGATGCGATTTCTGGTGCACGTCCTGGTGCACGTAAAGCCACTTATGAGAACTACATTCAACGGCTGGAAGAACTCGAGAAGACAGCAGCTAGCTTCCCTGGAGTTGAAAAAGCTTATGCTATTCAGGCCGGTCGTGAAGTAAGGGTCTTTGTTGAACCTAAGTCTGTCGATGACTTTGCTGCCTATCGTCTCGCCAAAGATATTGCCACTAAGATCGAGTCAGAACTTACCTACCCAGGTGAGGTCAAGGTGAATGTTATCCGCGAGACGCGAGTGGTGGAGTACGCGCGTTAGAAAATCTTTAGCCGGCCCCAAATACACACCACTCTATTTCGTACAAACAACGTAACGAAAACTCGAATAGTAAAATGAAGATACTCGTCTTTGGAGACATTGTCGGAAGGATTGGCCGGGAAGCAGTTATCGCAACGCTTCCCGGTCTTCGTATTCAAACCAAACCAGACCTAATTATCGCCAACTGTGAAAATCTGGCTGGTGGTAGAGGTGTCACCGAACGCACTCTCGATCAATTGATCGAATCTGGAATTGATATTTTCACCTCAGGAAACCACCTATGGGATCGAGATCGAATCATCGAAATTCTATCGAATGAACGTTATACCGATCGCATTGTCAGACCAGCAAACTATCCCTCGAGCACTCCTGGATGTGGCTGGATTTTGCTTACGGTTGGCGTAGAAAAGGTCCTGGTGGTAAACTTTTTAGGAAGGGTGTTCAGTGAAACACTGACCGACAATCCCTTTATTACGCTCGATAAAATTTTGGCGGAAACTGCAGCAGAAAGACCGAACATTGTGCTAGTGGATTTCCACGGCGAAGCAACCTCGGAGAAGATAGCCTTCGGTTGGTATGCTGACGGACGGACTTCTGCAGTTTGGGGGACGCATACGCACGTACCAACACGGGATGAACGCGTCCTACCCGGTGGTACTGCCTACATAACCGACATTGGCATGTCCGGATTCAGGGACGGCGTGATCGGAGTTGAATGCGAACCAGTCTTGCGTAACTTTATCGATCAGCTTCCCGTGCGGCATAACGTGCCCTCGTCTGGTGAGGCGATCGTAAATGCATTGCTCTTAACCATCGAAAAACAAGGTCGAGCAACCGCCATCGAACATCTACAGAAGATAATAACCATTGATTAAACAATCACCAACATGAAAATAAACAAGGCCGAACTGATCAACTCCCTTTCCGACAAAGTTGGCGTTTCCAAAAAACAGGCTGAGGATTTGATTGAAGCCTTCACTGATTTAGTGACCCAAACGCTTAAGGTCGGCGGCGAAGTAACCATTGCTGGTTTCGGTGCTTTCTCTGCCAAGCAAAGAGCTGGACGAATGGGGGTCAACCCACAAAATCCGAGCGAAAAAATACAGATTCCACCAGTCGTCGTCCCGAAATTCAAGGCCGGTAAAGCCCTCAAGGACGCGCTCAAAGGTCGATCCTAACGGACTCATACCTCACACAAACAAAAAGGCCGAGCTATAACTGGCTCGGCCTTTTGATTTTTTCAGAAAAAATACTACCTCTTAACACTGATCATTGCATTCTGATCTGGTTGACAGGCGCCTATCTCAATCCTGTTGCCGGTGGTTCGATGAATATAATAACCACTATTTTTATCTCCAATCGGCAATACACCCTCTGTCACACAATTACTACCAGGAACACATACTGCTTCTTTCGGATCAGTAGGAATAGCAGCGATGTAGGTAGACGGCAGATCAGACAAGTTGGCTACGCAACCCTTACCAGCCGAAATGTCGAGTTCTTTTTCACAACCCGGTCGAGTATTTATGTCATCACAAGAAATTCCCGTATCGTCACTAACGATCACTTGGACATTAGAAGCATGAATCACGAGCGGAGCTGAAGTCGTACCGTTATATGGCGAAAGGTCATTGGCCTGTTTCTTAAGCACTGCATCTAGCATCATTCCAACATCTGACCAGCGCTGTGCATTCCTAGAATTTTGTAATCTTTTTACTGGATCAACTGCCACTAGGATTGCAGCAGCCAAAAAGCCGATGATGCCAAGAACAATCAACAATTCTACTAGTGTGAAGCCTTTTTTGTTTCCCAACATAAGTGTAGCACCTTATCAAAACCAGATTTGGTACAAAACAACCAATCCGTAATGAAACTGACCAGAAGATCTTACCCTAAAGCGGTCGAACTGACGATTCGGCCCGTAATTCAGCCCTTTCGCCGATCGTATCGTAGGCCTCAACTGCATACAACGGTTCACTCACTTCAAAACTGCTTGAATCACTATCATCAAGCAATAGCTCTTCCATTCTGGCCTGAAGGAGACTAATAATCTCTTTTTCTGGTACAACCAGGGTTTTGAATTCAGCTGAAACCTCTAGTGAAAAAGTAGCTCCTGGAGTACCAACCTCTGGTTCCATTACTTCTAACTCTTGAGAGGTAATCAAATCTCCAGCGATACGTTCACCTTCGTCGACCATGAGTGAAAAATTATCAATTGCTTCGACACGCAAACGATCCAAGAGATCCTCCTTAGCAGCAGTAATATCTTCGGCCGACACAGCAACTACTGTACCACTACCTCCAGTCATTAGACTGTCGCTAATTCCATAAATATCAGCCTGCAATTCCTGAGAGAGACCTGGAATCGTAAATCTAGATGGACCAATATCGCCCGTCGAACCAGCTATATCAGCATAGACACTAACATCTACCGAGTCGTTGGCTGGTATATCAGTTGCCTCTTTTAGACGAAAAAGTATACCGTCTTCTGAAAGAAATCTAGTTGTGGCAACAAAACGAAAATCACGTGAAGTGCCATTAACAACTGTTATAACTCCAATCGATTTAGCATCATCAGAAAATGCCTCCCCCGTTGCCTTGAAAGTGTCTTGTAGCTGGACATCAGTTTCGATCATACGAGACATTACTGAGCTGAAAATTGTCTCCACCTCTGATCCCCCAGCCATCACTAAAACATTAATCGAAACAACGGATGGAAACGATGGACGCTCTGTCGGCTGGGATGTCTCTTGCACAGAAGACTGACCAAACTTGGAGGAAATTATGGATAGCACCTCCGAGGTCCAACGTCGTCCCACGCCACCAAACAAACCTACACCTTCAGCAACCAAAAGAAGTGCTAAAACAAAAACTAAAACTGGAATGAATAGTAATAATTTTGAACCCCTACTCCTATGCGGAGTAATCAAACGATTTGGAACACGTTCAACATCTTCATTGGATGTATCACTGTCACCCAAAATAGATTCAATCGATAGACGCTGATCTTCTGCTGAAGACATAGTTTCATCCACTTTTTCCTGACTCTCCGAAACATTATTCTCTATTGTTTCGTCGATAGTCTCTAACATCTTCCCCATTCCCATACCGTAATCACGCTCGATCTTTGTCTCACTTCCCAAACGATAGACAGAATCCTCTTCAGCCATCATTTTATCCAAATCTCTCAAAGCCTCTTCCATGGCGTTCTTGTTGGTTGTTGGTGTAACAGGAGGAGGAGGAGTAGCAACAACAGCAGGCGATGAAATTTCCTTTACCACAGGTGTCATCACTGCTTTCTTAGTAGTCGCTTTCTTCGTTGCTAATTTCTTGGAAGTTGCTTTCTTGGTAACTGACTTTTTTGCTACTGCTTTCTTTATTATTGGCTTTTTACCAGCAACACTCTCTTTGTTTTTTCCACTTGAAGATTTCTCGATTACTTTTTCGCTATCAGAAACGTCTCCCGCGGCCTCCTCCCGCTTTGACGGTCTCTTCGGCGTCGAATTCTTTTTCTGTGGCATAGATCGCGCGAGATGCGTTAGTTTCGAATTAGTTTGTAACTACAGTCCATCTTATGGACTGATCAAATATCTATAAACTCATTTTAAAAAAATATTTCAGTAAATTGAATTACAACCTAAAAGACAAAACCAATAGTAAAATAATATCATAAAAAAACGTCTAACACATCATTTAGATGTATTGACATACAAAAAAACGTTGTTGTACAAAAGTAACAGAGATGAAAACTGAATCAGTCAGATTCTAGATCCCGGATCAAGTCCGGGATGACAGACTAAGGATGTGATTCCGAGATTGATGTAAAAAAATATCAAAAAAGAAAACCTCCGGCTTGCAACCAGAGGCGATCATGTATGGTGGGGGGTCATTAACGCGATTGGAACCGAAAACCAAAGGGTTGGTAAAGAAAGGGATGACTGTTGAGGAATATTTGGAACATCAACCGGAAGAAGAAATGGCTGATTCAAAGCAAATTTCAAGCATTTTAGATTCGGAAGCAGCAATATGGTATCAGGTGCATTGGCGACTTTCTGAGGGATTATTCTTATTTTGGTATATTTGGTTGAAGAATAATACGGCTATGGTGGAGAGGTTTGTGGAGGGATTAGAAATACTAAATGATACTAACTCTCATTTTTTCTCATCAAAAAAAGATATTCATAATTCTTGCCATCACCATTCAACCACTCGTTAGTCCATCGCATATTGGCCATAACATTTTTTTTGTAATCAATCTCAACGACTTTCATCAAAACACCGCTCTCGTTAATGATTGACTTGAGCTCTTCTTTTGTTGCGCGTCCACCTGAGCTATAAGACAACAAAATATACCGGGACTGAGTCTCCTGAATTAAACGCCTCAATGCTTTCATCGCAAGATAATGTCCATCATCGTCCTTTCTAAATTCTTCAAAAATTGAAGCTGCAAATTCATCTCTACTATCCTCACGCCTGTTTACTTTACCAAATAGCTTCGGTTTATCGTGCTGAATGACCGTTGTCCAAATATGATAGTAAGAATTGTATCTAACTCTGCTCGGAGGCATCTTCTCATTATTTGACCCATATGGTGGATCAAAGTAGGTAAAATCAAATTTACCTTTTGAAACGGTGTCGAAAATATCACCACGCAATACCTGATGATTACCAGTATGCGTAAAACGGTTCGGTAACTCTAACCAAAGATCGTTATGTGAACGTGGCGACCACTCGGACAAATAAGAAACATAATGACCCAAAGTGCTATCGACGGCATCAAGAGCGTAAATCAAACTTGTCAATACGACGCATTTGTCTTCCCAACCTAAATTCAACTTTTCAATTTCGTCACGGATAGCGTCAAGTTTGCGAGTATTTTTTCGCTGAAAGGGTTTTTTTGTATCCGTAATATCGCCCCCATAATTTTCCGTAAACCAACCGTCATATCCTTTAAGCCCATTAAGTCGGTTAACGATTTTTTGATAAAATTCATCTGTTTTTTTCGATTTTAAATAACAATTTGCAAACACCTCGGACCATGCCGATATATCACTTGATGTTGTGTTATACCCCAATTGCGCAAAAGCTTGAGAAACTCTTGTTGACCCACTGAACCCGTCGAAAACGTTTTTGATGTCTGGTAACTCACTTACGATATTTACAATGTGCGGCAAAATTTTAAGCTTAGAGCCAGCATATTTTATGCCCTCCGTTAGTGGTGTTTTAACAACGCACTGATTAAAGATATTAAGCTGTAAATCCATCACATCTTTTTTAGATTATCTATATCTTTTTGCAATATCTCATTGGCAAGTTTATGACCATCCTCGGTGCTATTTAGTGCCAATCCAAATAATTTCACCAGCGTAAGATTATGGGAATAATCAATCCAACCATTGGTTAAAGATTCAAAATAACCGAGTGCGTTTTTTGTATGAGTCCAAAGCCCTCGTTGCAAAGCATTTGCGGATGCTCCTCCATACCTAACTTCACAAATATATCCGCCTTCTTGGTTTAGAAACATGAAAATTGGATGCGAACGCCCCTTACCCGCTACAACTTTCTTTGTTCCAAAATCATACCTCTCATTCTTGTCAATATAAATTATCCGAATTGTGTCATTAATTGCTTTTTCGTGATCAAAAACCATTATGTTACATCGTTGATTTTTCTCATCATATATGAGCGGGAGAACATTGATTGCGCCAAAACTTCCGAATTCTGAAGAAGCAAAAATCGTTTGTATTTGTTTAGTACTTGAAATATCTTTCCCCTGACTCTCAAGATATGGAAACATTTTTTGGTCACTGTCTGTAGATAATTGTAATGGCCCATCTCCGTAAGCCTTTAAACTAACAGGAAATTTTTCCTTGGTCATTTCACTAATAATTACTATGTCTTCCTCATGTTCCTTTGCTCTAAACAAGTCCTTACCAACATGAATGCTCTTAAAGTCGTACATGAATTGGTTTATGAACTCCACCATGCCAACTTCAGCTAAATCACCGTGCGTTTTATTCCCAATTAACCGCATGGTGAATATATTTGACAGAGTATTAACTACAAGATACTTGTTTTTACCAACAAGCAATTTAAAACGATCTTTAAAATTTTGAAATGGTGTCATAATTACTGATTAATTTTGCTTGTTGATTGTAACTCCTCTTGAAATTTTTACGCTTCCTATCGGGCATTTAATATAGATCCCCACGGGCAAGCCCGTGGTACTACTCCAGCACAAGCTTCGCTTGACCTGAATCCTGTCCTTGCTGGTATCTGACGTAGGCAAGGAT
>Ga0156691_125_pt1 | contig 27924 bp, 21 predicted proteins | sample RifOxyC2_FD_112021 | JGI IMG/M metagenome (GOLD analysis project Ga0156691, IMG submission 112021) | Candidatus Uhrbacteria bacterium RIFOXYC2_FULL_47_19 | reverse complement strand
GCCTGTAGATTGGGAAATATACTAAAATTGGTTGCAAAAATAAAAAAATTGAATCCTTTTTAAGAGTAATCCCGATTACTATCAGGATCAAAGAAAACATATGCATCAGCTAACGCGGCATATCTGGTTACGGTTTTTTTACAAAAGCCTCCACTCAAATTGCTTCGCAACTTCTCATACACGCGGACGTTGTACGAAATTCCGACTAGTAAATGAGGTGTATTGAGAAGTTATGCAAACAAAAAAGCACGTCTTTGAAACGAACTTTTAACTGATTACCCGTCGGAACTGTCGTACAAAGAGTATGCGGTTCAGGAATTTTTCATCTACTATTTTAAATAGTCGATATTCAGTTGTCAGAAAAGCAGTTGGAGAATATAAATAAGGTCAATTTTAGCTTAGAAAGCTAATAGTAATTCTTAGTCATGTCAGTCAATCTAGTTAAAAATCTCAGTCAACTTTCCAAATCAGACGTGAGGATCGCCGGAGGGAAGGGGGCGGCGCTTGGGGAGCTGATTCGGGCGGGACTTCCCGTACCCCCCGGCTTTGTGGTCACTACTGACGCTTTTGATCGATTTGCGGAGACGAATGGATTGAACGTCGAAATTAATTCGATCCTAGATAACATCGACCCCAAGGAGATGCATACCATTGAAGGTGCTTCTGAGAATATTATGGCTATGATTCTCTCGAGGGAAACACCTAAGGATTTGGGTGCAGAAATCACGCTCGCCTACGCAGGACTAGGCGCCGAGTTCGTGGCGGTTCGTTCTTCGGCTACTTCGGAGGATTCGACTGCAGCTGCTTGGGCCGGTCAGTTAGATAGCTATCTCAACATAACAAAGGAAACATTTTTGGAGAACATTAGGAGATGTTGGGCTTCTCTATTTACTCCACGAGCTATTTTTTATTTGCTAGAGCGTGGGCTGGGTCAGGACAAGATTTCTGTTGCAGTGGTTGTACAGAAAATGGTTGATAGTGAAAAGTCTGGAGTTGCTTTCTCTGTTCATCCTGTGACGCAGGATGAGAACCAGTTGATTATCGAGGCAGGTTTTGGTTTGGGAGAGGCAATAGTCTCGGGTATGGTTACTCCGGACAGCTATGTCGTGGACAAGCGTGGACTCAGGATTTTGGATGTTAGTGTCAACGAGCAGACTAAAGCCTTGTATCGGAGTACAGGTGGTGGAAATGAATGGTTGGAGCTGGGAGAGAAGGGTAAAACTCAGGTGTTGTCTGAGGAGGAGATTGTTGTTTTGTCTGAACTGACGGTCAGGATCGAGGACCATTTTGGCTTCCCTTGCGATATAGAATGGGCTAAAGACAGTGAAAGTTTTTACATCGTTCAAAGTCGACCAATTACTACTCTTGATAAGAAGATTGATCAGTTTGAATTGTCAGATCTGAAAGATCTTGAGTATTGGGCTGAAGAATACAAGTTACCACTTTTTTTGTTCAGCAACAGCCAGGGGACTTTTGAAGATGATCTTCTTTGTGTTTATCAGGACAACACAATAAGACTTTTTGCGTTAGGAGGTCGAACTAAGTCGGATAGAGAAAGCGGTCATGAACGTTTTGTTAGTCAACAAGATTTGGATGAATTCGCCCAGGAAGTCAAGTTGACGATTGACGAGATGGACGGTTTTGTTAGTCGGACCGTCGGTGAGGAACTAAGTAAGTTGTCCGACGAGCAGTTATTTGTACAGTTTGATGACTGTCTGAACGTCCTAAATAGGTTCGGTCAGGTTTATGAAAAAACAGAGCCAGTTTATTTTGTAGGAATAGAAGTCAAAAGGTCGGATAGTTTTTTGAAATCGATCGCGGAGTATAGGTTTTCTCTCAAAGATAAAAGTCGAGCGTTATTTCGGTTGCTCTTGGATGTCATTTTGAAGGAAATGGCTAAACGGTTTGATTTGTCTGTCGATGATCTTTATTTTTACACCATGAATGAGTTGATGTCATTGATAGATACCGGTCAGAAAATTGAAGTACAGGATAGGAAGGCCGGTTATGTTTTGTGGAAGTCGCACGGGGAGAAGAAAGTGTTTTATGGTGAAAGATTTAAAGAGATAAATGATTATGTCGACAAACGAATGAGGTCGGGACAGGAGGATGGGATTCTGACCGGCTCGGTCGCATTCGGCGGCAAGGTTCGTGGTCGGGTTAGAATTTTGCGGCATAATAAAGAAGATGTCTCGAAGGAGGTAGAGAAATTCGCTGAAGGTGACATTCTAGTAACCGAGATGACTCGACCAGATACGGTTATGGCCTGCGGAAAGGCGGCAGCTATTGTCACTGACGAAGGGGGAGTAGTTTGTCATGCGGCAATTATCGCCCGTGAGCTCAAGAAACCTTGCATAGTCGGAACCAAGATCGCTACTCGGATATTGAGGGATGGTATGATGGTCGAAGTCGACGCAGATCGAGGGATTGTGAAGGTGATTGAGCAGTAGGTGTGGTACAGGTCATCACATACACCCTTTTTGAGGTGCTATTAAACCAAAAATATGCCATTCGGAGAGAATTCAGGCTGGCTGTCGTCGAAGGGAGATGTATCCGTGCAGACGGAGACAACAGGCGCCGACGCTGTGCAGGAAGCTGGATCAGAAGTTGACCATCAGAAGCGGATTCATGATCTGAAGTCGCATCTTATTGAATATTTAAGTTTGAAGTCGCCAGAGGACGCCGAGAAAATTACGTTTGTTCGAGCTGCCGATTTATCGGGAGATTTCGGTGAGCAATTTCGTTTTTTTAATGATGAACGCTTGAATGAGACATTTGTTGCTGTAGTGCCCGATGAACTGTGGCATAAGGGCGGACAACCATCCGAGTCGTCGGCTGATCGGGGTATGATTTTGTTTCGTGGCGGTTACTACGACGGAGAAGGAGACGGGATACCCGATCCATCTGCTTGGATGACGCACGAGCTGGCTCACTGCCAGCGCTCAATCGACGTTGGAGACAATGAGTACAACCAAGAGTCCGAGACACAGTTTTTCGATGATCTTGGACCGGATACCTATCCCAACAACCAGGTCGAGGAGCAGGCCTTCGGTCGGCAGTTTGCCTATTTGAAAGATAAGAAGGTCGAACGTGAGGAGGTTACAGAACTTTTAGAGGAACACTATGGACCAGATGATTTCAAGTTTTTGAATCGTATTTTGGATCGGGTTTACGGAAGCTGAGACTGTCGGTTCACATGGTCGACAAAAAACGACACCCCGAGTGAGGTGTCTTTGGTTGAAGGGTCTTTCTCGTAACAAAGGACAATAGTGTGGCTTTGAACGATCTAGCGCACCAGGACGAACTTGCGTTCAAAGCAGAAAGTCGCACAACCAATTGGAATGGTTTGAGGTAGTTGTTGCACTAATGGTTCTATTTTATTTAAGCCATCCTCATCGCCTAGTTGAGCGAAGGCCAGGTAATAGGTAACAGCTGTCTTGACGACTCGGTAAGCCTCGCGCCAGCCATCTTCCCATTGCTTTTCGATACATTCAGTTCGTCGGACAGCATTTTTTAGTCCGATGCGCAGTCTTTTGCCGAGTAGGTCATGAAAGTTATTTTCTAAGCCGACTAGAGAAGTGCAACGGCGTTGGATGTTCTGACAGTAGTGGTTTGACAGAGCGAAACTAACCTTGCGGTCTATTTCTCCAGCTAGGAACGCATCTAAGATCTTGCGATAAAATTCGACTGACATGCAAACAGGTTTGGGAAATGGTCCAATAGTCAACGATAGACGAATTATATCGGCACATCTGTTGTTTAACGCTAATCCTAAAGCACACTGTACGTCTTCGTCCGATACATCTTCACCAGGCGACAGTAGGTACATTCCTTTTTCGGCGTTGACAATGAGCGGTCCTAAGACAGAAATAACCTGGTCGGCTGTTGTAGGCCTCACACCTTCGAGTAGAACCCTACGAATTTCTCGTCGACTGATCTTATCCATCTTCAGTCTCCTTTTGGTCACTATCCCAGTGACCGCTCTTAAGATACTCGCACAGTTAGTGTTGTCAACTTTGAATAATACTATTGGTCGGTGGCATAGATGGTAGTTTTGCGGTATGATGGACTCGCCGCCAGAAGCGGCTTAACGTAGAAATATGGCCGAGAACAGCGAAAAAACTTTCGAAAGCGTCATTCTTCAATGGGAGGTCGATGAGTCAAAACGCTATCGTCGAGGACGGTTATGGTATGCCGGGATGGGTCTGATTGGGCTAGTGCTCTTGATCTATGCAGTGGCTTCTGCTAACTTTCTGTTCGCACTCCTTATATTGATGTTTGCTCTAGTTATCTACCTCACTGCTCTGAGGGCTCCGACCAATGTAATGGTCGAGGTGACCGACGATGGAATTACTGTCGGTGGGACTAGGTTTTCTTATCGGGACATTAATCGGTTTTGGTTCGTCTACGAACCGCCTGAGGTAAAAATGCTTTACCTTGGCCTCAAAGGAACTGTTAGGCCATGGCTGCCAGTGCCACTCGATCAGCAGAATCCGAATGAGGTACGTAGCATCTTGGGTAAGTATTTGCCGGAAGATTTGACCGAAGATAGTGAACCGATTACAGATTTTCTTGGTCGAGTACTGAAGCTTTAGAAGGAGTGCGATATATACGGGTGCCCGTAGCTCAGTTGGATAGAGCGCAACCCTGCGGAGGTTGAGGCCGGACGTTCGAGTCGTCCCGGGCACACCACCCCATTCAATTTGATTCTCTCTAAAGAGAGTCGAGTTTGGTGGGGTGGTTTTTTGTTGGGATAAAGTCTTTCTTTATGCTTTTAGATCTTTTTTGCTTCTGGGTCCCGGATAGCCGCTATCGCGACTTCCGGGACGACAATACTCTTTATTATCGTCCCTACTTTTTTCTGGCTGTCATCTCGGAATTGTTTTATTTCTTAATCTGTCATCCCGGAATCGTGAGCGAGCGTAGCGAGTCGAACGGTATCCGGGATCCAGAATCCGATTTTAATTCAATTTTTTGCTTCTGGGTCCCGGATAGCCGCTGTCGCGACTTCCGGGACGACAAGGGGACTTTCTGGGTCTCCACCTCTACTAAAGCTACGGTGGGCAGGCCAGATCAAGTCCGGGACGACAAGGGGACTTTCTGGGTCCCCACCTCTACTAAAGCTACCCATCTTCGCCAATGCTTCGGGGGACGAAGTTGGTGGGTAAGCCGGTTCTCGGCTCGGGACGACAAGGGGTAAGGAAGTGCTGTTCAGAAGTCGGGATGATATAAGGAAGTAAGCAGATATGACAGATCAAGGGTAATAGGTACCATAAAATTCAGTTCTTGCTATCCTATCTCTGTATGAAACTGTCTGATTCGGTGTCGTCCCTGCGGGGAACCAACAGCAAACAACGGGCCATATTAGAGGTCATGGGACTAACGACAGTCCGTGATCTGATTTTCCATTTCCCATTTCGTTACGAGGATTTTTCGGTTCGGATACCGCTATCTCGGGTCGAGGCGGGCATGGATGTGACGGTCGTAGCCAAAGTCGAACGGCTCGCCAGTCGTCGCGCCTTTCGTCGACGTTTGAGTTTGACTGAGGCGTTTTTGTCCGACGGACAGGGGACGATTGCCGCGGTTTGGTTCAATCAGCCATATCTGAGCAAGTATGTCAGAGTGGGGGAGACTTATCGCTTCGCCGGCAAGGCTGTTCAAACTAAGTATGGTTTGCGATTGCATAATCCGGTTTATGGGCGGGAGTCACTTGGCGAGGCAGCTACAATCGGTCCAGTTAGTCCGTTTCTGCCAATCTATCCATCATCAGCTGGTCTAACACAGTTTGTTTTGCGTAAGTTGATTCGTGGTTGTTTGTCGTCAGTGGTTGATTTGCGTGATCATCTACCGGAAGGAATTCTCGACGACTACAGTTTAATGTCGTTGCCTGATGCACTTCGGTCCGTTCATTTTCCTGAGATTATTGATGAACAATTATCAGCGCGGCGACGTCTCGCCTTTGATGAATTGTTGCGCATTCAGTTGGCCATGGGTCGAACTCGTCGATATCGAGAGAATCGTCGAGCGAAAACAGTGCCATTCGGGCGCGAGGCAGTGCTTAGCTTTGTAGAAAGTTTGCCGTTCAAGTTGACTGATGATCAACGTCGGGCTGCTTGGGAGGCGATTCGTGATATGGAGAAGGAAACCCCCATGAATCGCTTACTCGATGGTGATGTCGGGAGTGGTAAGACGGCCGTAGCTGCACTTGCTGCCATGAATGCAGCCGCTGCCGGACATCAGACCGCGATTATGGCTCCAACCGAGATACTTGCTCTACAGCATTATCGGACTTTGAGTGCAATGTATGCGGCCAGCGGATTGAAGGTCGCACTTTGGACTAATTCTTATCATCGTACGTTCGCAGATAATGAGGATCGAGAGCGGCGTGGTAAAGCCGAGTCCGCAGCTTTGTTGTCGGAGATTGCTTCGAGCGAGATTGATGTAGTCGTTGGAACACAAGCATTAGTTGAACCGAGTGTTCGATTCGCTTCGTTGGTCTTGGTGGTGGTGGATGAGCAACATCGGTTTGGTGTGCGTATTCGCCAACTGCTTTGCGATAAGGGTTCGATTGATGGGTTGGAACCTCATCTGCTGACTATGACTGCTACGCCTATTCCACGCTCATTAGCTTTGGCTGTCTATGGTGACTTGGATTTGTCTGTTTTGAAAGAGAAGCCGATTGGTCGGCAGTCGATTAAGACCAAGGTAGTGTCACCGCGTGGGCGAAAGGCGGCTTATGATTCTGTTCGACATGAATTGGAGTCTGGACGGCAGGCTTTTGTAGTTTGTCCATTGATCGAAAGTTCGGACATGCTGGGAGTAACTTCGGTGACTGAAGAATATGATCGTCTAATTGAGGAGGTTTTTCCTGATTTTAAAGTTGGACAATTACACGGTCGCCTGCCGGCAGCAGAGAAAGAGGAGATAATGCAGCGATTTAGGTCTGGTGAGATTAAGGTTTTGGTTGCTACCTCGGTTATCGAGGTCGGAGTTGATGTCCCAAATGCTACTGTGATGTGCATTGAAGGTGCTGATCGTTTTGGTTTGGCTCAACTGCATCAGTTTCGTGGTCGGGTTGGACGTGGTGAACATCAATCGTATTGTTTTCTCTTTCCTGTAAATTATGGAGTAGCAGTGCGGGAGAGACTATCGGCTATGGAGGCCACAGATGACGGTTTTGTTTTGGCTGAGAAGGATTTGGCTTTGCGCGGACCCGGTGATTTGTTAGGAGTCGAACAGTCGGGTCACTTATCCGATTTGAGACTTGCTTCGGTTGCAGATATGGATTTGGTGCGTGATACACGAGCAGCTGCGCAGAGTATTCTGGAAATAGATCCGGAATTGGATGATCATCCGGCTTTACGTGAGTTCATTGGTGAGTCGGTACGCGAGGCGCATTTGGAGTAAAGACATTTTATAAATTAGAAGAAGCAAGGTGATCTAAGGCAAAATTACGCCTTCGTTTTGATGACAGCAGTTAAAGCTTCGGTAATTGTGTGTACATCACGGATCTCGATGTCACCTTTTAATCTGACTGAAGTCTTATTGCGTGGTAGAGGAGTAATGGCAGTTTTAATGCCCAGTCGAGCGGCTTCTGAAAGTCGCCGGTCAGTCGCTGGCACAGGTCTAATTTCACCACCTAGTCCAACCTCACCCCAGACTACCAGGTCACCCAGTGATTGGTTACTATGGGCCGAGGCTAGGGCTAGTAAAACTGCTAGGTCCACAGATGGATCTTTTATTTTTAGACCACCTACTACGTTTATAAAAACATCGTGCTGCCCTAGGTTTAATCCACCGCGTGCCGCCAGTACCGCAATTAGCATTTCGAGTCGTGACTGATCGAAACCAGTAGCACGTCGTGTTGGATAACCAAACGATGTTGGCTGTACCAATGCTTGAATATCTACCAATACCGGTCGTGTACCTTCGAGTACACATGAAACTACATCACCAGGAGTACTACCGTTTCGTTCCTCGAGCATGTAAGCCGATGGATTAGTGATTTCTTTTAATCCCTCGCCAGTCATTTCGAAGATGCCGGTCTCATCGGTCGAGCCGAAGCGATTTTTGAGTACTCTCAACAGACGTAATTGTCCGGTCCGCTCACCTTCGAATGACAGCACAGCATCGACTAGGTGTTCTAAAGTCTTTGGTCCGGCTACATTGCCGTCCTTAGTAACGTGACCAACTAGGATTAGAGGGACACTGGTTCGTTTGGCGAACTCGACCAGCTTAGCTGTAGCACCACGAATGGTACTGACTGCACCAGCCTCGGCTGGTATTTCAGACGAACGTAACATTTGAACCGAGTCGATTACTGCTAGTGCTGGTCGTTCGTGGTTCAATGTAGCAATGATCGTTTCGACTTCGGTCTCTCCTAGAAACAGCATCTCGTTGGTGCCACCACCAATTCGTCCAGCGCGCGATTTGACCTGGGCGGCTGATTCTTCACCCGAAGCATAAATAACTTTTTTATTTTTGGAGATTTTAACCGCGACCTGTAGACAGATGGTGGATTTACCGATACCTGGTTCACCACCAACCAAGGTGACTGAACCTGGAACAATACCACCACCGAAGACACGATCAAGCTCATCGATACCAATTGGGAGGCGAACTGAATCCTCACTACGAATATCATCGAAGTGTTCAGGTTTGGCTGGTGGTACTCCAGGATGTCTGGAGGTTTGACCAGATAGCCGTACCGAACTGCCGGAACCGGAACCCGACGTGGACGTCGCTCCGATCGCCACGGTGCCCCAGGCGCCGCATTCCAGGCATTGTCCGGTCCATTTGGGGCTCTGGGCGTCGCACTTGGTGCAGGTGTAGATCGTGGTGGCGGTTTTCATGCGCTTAAACTTAAAGGTGGCCTCTTTTGACCACCTTATCCTTTAGCTGATCTCTTTTGAAGGGTCAATGGACCGAAACTATTTTTTAGAGACATTCATTTCGATGTGCTTGGCAGTATTCTTCCAGGCCAGAGATGATCATCGGTCGTCCGTCGCAGGTAAAGCGACAGGGGTTTTTCGCACGGATCATGAGTCCGTTAGGACAGAGTTGTCCGTAGTTTATCACTTTACGTCTGACTGACTCGTCAGAAATGCAGCGCGTTCCCGCAAAGGGTGTGTAGGCACCGACGGAGAATCCAGGTGAGACCGTTCTGGAGGTGCTAGTGTCCGGATGTTCAAAGTGCCAGTACTCGATATTTAATCGTCCCCAACCGGCCTGCTTCATGGCTCGTTCGAGGATCACCTGACATCGGATATCTGACTCCTGAAAGCGTCCGACTCGTTCAGTTTGGCACCAGATGTCACAAGCTAGGGCACTGGCGTGACCGCCTCCGGTTGCGAGCGCACGCTCATTAAGGAATTGGTAGAGGTCCAGGGCGGTTGCCCCCCATTCATTGATATGTGCTGAACGTGTCTCTTCGATAATCTGTCGAAGGGTCAGATTTCTGAAGCGTGGGTCAGCCGGTACCATCCGGCCGTTTTCGCGAATAACCGTTCCGTTTCTAGTCAGTCCGACACTGCCAGTTGGTATATCGCAGTCGGAACGATATAAGCAACGTTTGAGATACATAGCAACAGAGGCAGCGGCTGGCCGCCAGCATTGTCCGCGGATGGTCCAGGAGGCATTGGTTCGTAGGGAGACAAAGTTTGCTGCTGCAGCTTCTAAATGAGGAACGATAGCCGGATTTACCAGAGAGATAGCCATGCCATTACGTCTGACGTCGACCAGATCACTAGGAGGTGTCGGTACCTGTAAGTTGCTGGGTAGTCTGGATACCAGATCAGGATCGGGGTCCTCATGTGAAGTGTTTGGGACAGAGTAGGGGTCGCCTATTACTGTTTCGATTCTTAATGCTCTGAGGCTTACCAAGTTCGGGTTAATGGTGTAGAGCAGTAAGTAACTACCTAGGAGAAGTGCTAGTCCAATGGCCGCTCCAATAATACGTTTCTTGGCTGCACCGACCCGTCCGGAATCCCCAGCCGAGGTTAGCCACTGCAGACCACCAATCATCATCATAACCACAGCCAGTACGGCCGCGACTGGGATGGCATAGCGGAACATTCCAGAGATATACTCAGCCAACCAGGAAATGTCGATTGTTCGATTGCCATTTTCGTTGTTAACCACAACATTTGAGAATCGTATGGTCGGAATGTTGATCGATAGAGGTGGATTTACGGGAATTTCTGGAGCTCCTTCGCCTTCGGTTGAAGCAACTTCATTTTCTACGCAGGTGACCTGTCCACCCTCTGTTTGGCGGCGGCAAGTGCCACCCTGTTCCTGCGCTGTCGGTCCGCAGGTCTGGTCAACGCAGTCACTGCCGTCGGCCGCTCCGGATTCGCAACAGGCAGCGTGCGGCAGGGTTGTGCAGCAGGAACCGTTGTAGCCAGCGGTGATGGCCGCATTGGCCATGGGGGTCAATCCAAAGAACAGCGTTGTCATCGTTAGATAGATAGCAAGGTTTGTTCTGAGGATGTTTTTCATAATGTAAATGTGGTTGGATGAGCGGCCGTCTAGACGAATGATTTACCAGACCAGTATAAATATACTGGTTCTATGGGTCACTGCACGGATCAATAAATTTAAATGGAAACCGACTGATTGGTTGACTTTAATATTGAAGAATTCTGTAGACACGACAACCCGGAGTTCGATGCGTTCCTTGCGTATCATTACCACGACCTGCTGCCGCAACACGATCTACCCAAGCGAAGTAGGCTTCTTTGCTAGTGTGGGCGTTAATGGCAGCCATGTTACCTTCTATACCTGGTATGGTGGTTCGACTACCTCGTAGTCCACCCATTTCGATTATTTCGTATGGTAGTCCAGCTCCTCCGGTGTAGGTAAACATATGACCCTTATTGTCGGACCGGAAGACATCACCGAATCTTAGACCTCCCTGAACTCGGCTAGCCGCTTCGGCACAGGTGGTGCCTTGAGCCAGAAAGTACTGACCACCTGTTGAGAACATCATCTGCCAAATAGCGACGTTGTACCCACCACAAGCAAAAAGTTGTCCGGTCCAACTGACGCAGTCGCCACACATCCGTCCATCAGCGTAGATTTTATCAACCATCTCACGTTGGTAGATGGAGCGTAAGTCCTCTAGAGAGGCAGATGCTGAAAAGGTGACAGAATGTGAAGTAAGGTGGTTGCGAATCCAATCTGCTGTGCCGTGATTAGTGCAGCTGGATCTACCAGTTCTACCTCCACGGACATAGACCGCAGCGCCACGTCTGCCTAGACTAACCCAAGTCGAAAGGATGTTTCTAAATTCTTCTAATGTGGCTGGCGAGCCTCTCTTACAGACAGCTTGTAGCCCTTCTCTGGTAGCGGTGCCGTTGGAAGTAGTCGGGGCCGCACTACCAGACCAGTCGAAATCTCCGCCTGATGGTGTGGTTTGAGCCTCGTCTGCACCAATGTATTCAAATTCTTCCATTACGACCGATCTAACTCTCAATGCTGGCAATAACACCAGATTAGGGTTAACGATGTTAAGTAGTAGGTAGCTGCCTATTAGAAGTGTTAGTCCAACAACCGCATTCATAATTCGTTTCTTGGCTGCGCCAACTCGTCCAGCATCACCGGCCGAGGTCAGCCATTGCAATCCACCGATCATTATCATAACCACAGCTAGTACGGCCGCGACCGGGATGGCATAGCGGAACACTCCAGAAATATATTCAGCTAACCAAGGCATGTCGATTGTTCTCATGCGACCACTGCCGGAGATAACAGCATCAGTGAAGCGTATCGTTGGAATATCGATTGATAAGCGAGGATTAGCTGGAATTTCGAGAGGCTCTTCGTTCGAGGTAGTGGTTGCAGTTGATGATCTCTGGACACACTTAATTTCTCCTCCAGATTCGCAACTCGCAGCTTCACCACCAGAAGAAGCACAAATTCGTTGACAGGTTCCGTTTTGATTATCATCTGTCGGTCCGCAGGTTTGACCGATGCAAGCTGAGGCTTCACCTGCACCAGACGGACAACAGGCTGGTAGGGGAACTGGACCACCACAACAGGCTGAGCCATAGTTGACGGCTGCCGCAGCTCGGACACTAGTTGGTAATAAGGAAAGTGAAATTAAAATGACTAGTCCGATTACTAGTGAGATTCGTCGGAAGTCGAGTGCGATGAAAGTCCTAATCCTTGAAGACATTTCAGTACAGATTAATGTCTGCGCTTAGAGATAGTTGTTACTACTTAGAACTGCCTCGAGCTAGCTCCAAGTCAATCATATTGCGTAGTCGTTCGACACTGATGGCACCGGACAGTCGTGTATTACCGACAAAAAAGTAAGGTGTGGCATCGATACCCAGTGATATGGCTTCTTCGACATCGCGTTTGACTAATGGTTCGGTTAGTCGGCTGGAGTAACAGCTACTAAATTTTTCTACATCTAGACCATCCTCTGTAGCAAACAATTGGAAGTTCGACTCATTGAGTGAACTTTGATTGGCCATCAAAAGATCGTGATAATGCCAAAAGTCACCTTGCTCTCCGGCACATCTTGCAGCCACAGCTGCATTCATGGCATCGGGATGAATTTGAATATTAGGTAAGTCTTTCCAGACTAGTCGGATTCGGTCTGGGTAAGCGGTTACAGCTTCGATCAAATTTGGTTCAACCTGAGCACAGGCAATACATTGATAATCACCGAAGACGAAGATGGTGAGATCTGCTTCACTAGGTCCTAGTGAAGGGTTGCCGAAATCAGAACGTGGAGTGATTGGTGTTTCGGTCGGATTATTGGTCGGTTTCAGGTCAGTCTTTTGGGCATTGTTGGGTAACGAAGTTATACCTAGTAGGACTAAGAGTGCTACAGCAATAATGGTTATAGTTCCTAGGAAAGCGGAAGACTTACCCATATCAACGGAGTCTCAACTCGTTTAGCATGCCCGAACCGCGGTCAGTGAAGAGTAGTTTACTGTGATCATCAGTCACCATAATACTACCCACAGTATGGTTACCTTCGGGGATGGCCACTTGAGTCTGCAGGCCGGTGGTTAGATCAATACCGATAATGTCGTCGGGAGTCGAGTCAGCAACAGCTGGTTGTAGTCCCGCACCACGAGGTAGATCACGTGGTACCGCGCAATACAACATGTCTGTTCCGGCAAAGGTGCATTTATCAGACCAGGTATCGACATTGAGCATACGGCGATTGAGTCCAATGTTGTCACCTGAGGCATCGACAATCCAGAGTCGTGGTTTGTAATCGGATAACGAACCCGCTACGGAGTAAAGTAATCGTTCACCGTCCGGCGCCCAGGATGGTCGGAAGTCTAGACCGTCGACTGTAATAGAACGAAAGTTTTCATGATTTTGTCCCAAGAAGTAAACCTCTTGTCCGTCGACACCACGTGTATTTCCAGTGGTAGATGTAGCCACGATTTGATTATTAGGAGACCAAGCAACTTGCACTTTGTCAGCATTGTTACCGAGCTCTTGAATTGGACGGGCATTCGAGCCATCTGGACTAGAGATGATTAGAAATCGATTGGCTGGATCGAGTCCGATGCTCTTGGCTACAATGCTGTTTCCTTGTGGATTGAAATCAAAGTCTTGCCAATGCTTGGGAAGTGTCACTTGTCGGTCAGTATTGAAGTCGTAGAAGATATTTGACCCATCAGGATATTCAATGATTGCCGTATCGCCCTTAGGTGAAAAGTTAGCTTGGTCAACATTAAAGAAGGTTTTACCCGAAAGTTGCTGAATTGTACCGTTGGGTAGTACGCGATAGAATTTGCCATCGTTGCGGTTATAGTAGTTGAGATCGCCTGAGTTGGTGAGCATAGCACCGGACGTCGGAACCGGAGCCAAGGTGGTAACTTTGGTCAGACCACCAGTCGCTACTGGTGAGACTGAAATGGTCGGTAAACCAGTCTCTGTACCAGATGGTGGAGTAGTCGGTGTCCCGGTTTGAGCCGACGGTAAACCACCTGGCGCGACATTGACGATATCCTCACCTTCAGGCGGAACCTCGATCGGAGATGATGGACCAAAAATAATACGGTAGAGTGCGAAGCCAATACCAACAGCTATGGCTAGGAACAGAAGAATGAGTCCTATTTTTTTGAGCATAATGGTGGTTATTTATTGGGGGATTGAACTGTGGTGCCTTCTAATGGTCCGTGCGATCAGGAGGTTCGCATCGAACGAAGGTAGCTCGGTTCAAACTCCTAATGACTGCCGGAGATCGTGCTCCAAACAACACCCCAGTTTGAGGCCGCCGCGCCGACAACACCTACAACTAATCCAATCAACAGGAAGACTAAGATTATTACCGCTAGATAGAGCATGGACAACACAATCAACGCTAACCACTCGAAGACATTGAAGGTACGCAACCATTTGATTTTGAGCCAATGAGCACCAGACACCCAGATCCAACACAGCAGTAAACAACCAGGGACAGTAAAAACTGGATCTTCGAACAAAACGGAATAGGCGGTGAAGATCAATAACCAGGGTAGATACTTATTGGCGATGCCCCAAAGCGATTTGGCCGTCCCTATAACGCCTTCATTGGCGAAATTTTGGGCGACTTTACTCGCCTCGTCGGCCGCCATTTTGCCGATGCCGACACCTGAAGCGAATTTGGCGGCCGCTCGGGCTGTCTCGATCGAGGAGGGGCCTTCTCTCACTGCGGCGGCGGCGTCGCCGGCCTTGCCGTCGGGCATTGGCCGGTAGCTCGAACCGGCGGATTTCATCGCGCCAGAATCGAAGGTTGAAGCCGCGGCTGTTGCCCCAGGTCCGGGTAGATTTAGCCCGCCGGACAGCGAAGAGCCCAGCCGTCCTTGTTCCAGACGGCGGGCCCAATTCTGTTCCTGTGATAGGTTTTGATTATTAGGTTCTAGCATCGACTTTAACTTTCTTCTTATTGGTTGCTTTGATTGCTGTTGGTTTCTTACTCGTTGCGTTCTGACGTAGTTTCTTGATTACAATCTCTTGTCCATTGGATTCTAGTCGTAAATTGTCACCTCGACCGAAGTCGTCGGAAAGAACGCCCTTAGCCAGCGGACTTTCAACTAGTTCTTGGATTTGTCGACGTACCGGCCTAGCACCATAGAGTGGATTGTAGCTGCGTTCAGCTAGTAATTCGAGCGCTTGTTCATCAGCTGTAAGTTTTAGTCCGTAGTCGGTTGAAAGTCGGTCGGAAAGATCATTAATTTGTAGAGCAACGATTTTTTTCAGGTCTGATTGTGATAATGGTCGGAACATCACTACTCGGTCGATACGGTTTAGAAATTCTGGACGGAAGGCCCGTTCGAGTTCTCCGGTAATAGCTGATCGTGCTTCTTCGACATCAGGTTCACCTACTTTTTCACCAGAAGAGAAGCCGATGCTACCTTCGATTTTTAACTCACCAGCACCGACGTTCGAGGTCATGACAATAATCGTGTTCTTGAAGTTGATCTTGCGACCCGTGGCGTCGGTGATGTGTCCATCTTCGAGAATCTGTAGCAGTAAGTTGTGTACGTCGGGATGAGCCTTTTCGATTTCGTCAAACAGAACCAGCGAGTGCGGTTTGCGTTTGACTAGGTCGGTCAGCTTAGTGCCCTCACGGTAGCCGACGTAACCTGCCGGCGCACCGACCAGTTTGGACATATTGAAACCTTCAGAAAATTCAGACATGTCGATGCGTACCAGAGCATCAGGATCGTGGAGCACTTCTTCGGCTAGTAGTTTGGTCAGTTCGGTTTTACCTACGCCAGACGGTCCGAGAAACATAAAAGAGGCGAGTGGACGATCTGGATGGGCCATTCCAGCTTTAGCGCGGCGGATCATTTCAGAAACAGCCGAGACAGCGTCTTCTTGGCCAACAATGCGTTTACTAAGTCGATCTTCTAATCCAAGTAGACGGGCCTTCTCTTCGGTCAGCATGTCGTGCAGTGGTACACCCGTAGCCTGTGAGACAATTTCTGCAATATCTTTGCGGCCGATTTTAGTCGTCAACTTTTTAGATTTAGATTTAGTGCTAGACGTGAGTTTTTTGAGTTCTTGGACCAACTTTTCTTCTTCGCCTTTCAATTTGAGTGCTTCGATGAAGTTTTCGCCTTGCACTGCTCCGTCCTTATGTTGTCGGACCTTCTCTAATTCGCTCTCGACCCGGACGGCTTTGAGTCGAATTGAGTCACCTCCTTGTGAGACACGTGCACGAGCAGCAGCTTCATCGATAAGATCGATGGCCTTATCGGGTAAGAAACGGTCAGTTAGGTAGCGCTCTGATAATTCAACTGATGCATCGATGGCCTCGTCCGTAATGGCTACGCCGTGATGTTTTTCGTAGCGGCTACGTAGACCACGCAAGATTTGTTTGGTGGCATCGGTTGATGGTTGATCGACGGAGATCGATTGAAAGCGTCGTTCCAACGCACCGTCGCTCTCGATATGCTTTTTATACTCAGCGATAGTCGTGGCTCCAATACAGCGCATTTGTCCGCGGGCTAATGCCGGTTTGAGCAAGTTGGCGGCATCCATCGAACCATTGGTCGATCCAGCCCCCATGATGTTGTGCAATTCGTCAATGAATAGTATTAGGTCCGGATTAGCCTTCATCTCTTCGGTCATTTGTTTAATGCGTCCTTCGAATTCACCCCGGTAAATCGTACCAGCAACCATTAGTCCTAAATCTAGAGAAAGAATGCGTTTGTTGGCTAGTATTTCCGGTACATCACCTTCGAAGATTTTTTTAGCTAAACCTTCGATGATGGCGGTCTTGCCTACACCCGGCTCACCCAAAAGCACTGGATTGTTCTTATTACGTCGACAAAGGACTTGAATCATTCTTTCTATCTCTTGGTCGCGACCAATAACCGGGTCGATGCCGCGTTGTACCTCTGGATCGGTTAGATCAACAGTGAAGAACTCCAAGGCTGGAGTTTTTTGTTCCTGCATCTCCAAACCAACTGCAGCTGGTTTCTCTTTGGTTTGAACTTCACGGATTGGAGCCTTGCCCGATTCAAATGTTTCTGTGATTTCGGGGAAGCGCGAAGTACTGTTCAATGTAGTATTAATTTGATCGAGTAGTGTTGATGAGTCTATTTCCTGGTCGGAAAGAATGGCAAAAATAACCGGAGAGCTAATTTCGAGTAGTCCAAAAAGTAAATGTTCAGTTCCAACATAGCGGTGTTGGTGAGAGTTGGCGTTCATGACTGCCTTTTCGACGGCTCGTTTAGCTTCGGCTGACAAACGAGGAGAGGTAACTGGCTCATCAGATGGTGTGAATTGATTGACTGCAACGAGCATTTGACGCAGTTCTTCAGCGTTTAGTTCGTTTTGTCGAAGGATTTCACCACCCATACTGCCTCTCTGTAGAACCATAGCTAGAAGCAGATGTTCGGGATGGATGTTAGCTGATGAAAGTTCGACAGCCAGAGAGTGTGATTTGGCCAGGGTGTTCTTGAGGTGAACTGTAAACTTGTTGAGTATCTCAGTGTTCATAAGGCGGTGGTGATTCTGCGTTTTTTGTTGGTGAAAAATTTTTGAGACCAACCTTCCGCGGTCGTAGTGGCAGCGGAAGAAAGTCGGGGTAAGAGGGGAGTTACGACTCCACTATCACCTCGTCGTTCTTACATTCCAGTTGGACCGGACATCTGGCGTAGGGCCGCGATACGATTCTCGATCGGTGGGTGAGTCGAGAAAAGTGAAGCAGATAGACGTCCGGAAAAAGGGTTGGCAATGAAGAGGTGGGCTGTAGCCCCGGAAGCTGACTGCATTGGTTGTGATTGTGACTGGATTTTTTGTAACGCCCGAGCTAGTCCTTCCGGAAAGCGAGTAATTAGTGCGGCCGAAGCGTCGGCCAGGTATTCGCGTCGTCTGGAAATGGCTAACTTTATGAGTTGAGTTGCAAGCGGGGCGACAATCATCAAGATTAGTCCGATTATTAATGCCATACCATTGTCTTTGCGCCGGCGCTGGCCACCCCAAATAAATGAACGTGTTACTAGGTCGGCGATTATAACTATTGTTCCAGCCAACACCATCACCAGCATCATAATCCGAATGTCGTAATTGCGGACGTGCGATAACTCATGAGCTAGTACTCCTTCTAGTTCTTCATTTTCGAGTAATTGGATAGCGCCAGTAGTGACCGCAATTGAAGAATGTTCTGGATCGCGTCCGGTAGCAAAGGCATTGATCGCCGGATCATTAATAATATGAATCTTTGGCATTGGCATTCCGGTTGTAATGCACAAATTTTGAACCATTCTTACTAAATAGGGATTGTCCTTTTCCGAAACTTCGCGTGCACCGGACATAGATAACGCCAAGCGGTCGCCGGAGTAAAATCCGACGACCGCTGTGATGATTGAATATCCGACAGCCAGGACCAAGAAGGTGCCACCACTCTCAAATAGTTGATCAGCCAACCAACCTATAACTATTACTAGAATGCCGAAAATAGCGATCAGTAGTGCTGATTTTCTTTTGTTTGAAGCAATGAAGTCGTAGGTGGTCATTTTAGTTTTAAGGTTTTAGACTTCAGTTTTTATGGAGAGTGTTTCTTCTTCTGAAGTTTTTACCTAAAACTTAACGGCGACGTTTTCGCGTTCTTGAGCATTGCCAATCTCGAAGAAGTCATACTTCTTGAATTTCAACTGACCAGCAATAACATTGTTGGGGAAGACTTGGATCTTGGTATTGAAGTCTCGAACATTGGCGTTGTAGAAACGACGAGCAGCTTGAATTTTATCTTCTGTATCTTTGAGATCGTCTTGTAGTTGGAGAAAGTTTTGCGAGGCCTTAAGATCGGGATAACTTTCGGTGACTGCAAACAATGATTTTAGAGTTTGAGATAGCGCATTTTCAGCTTCGGCCTTGTCTGAAAGTGATTGAGCACCCATGGCTGCGGCACGTGCATCGACTACTTTCTGTAAAGTATTCGCCTCGTGAGTTGCATAGCCCTTAACTGCCGCCACTAAGTTAGGGATTAGATCGTAGCGTCGTTTGAGTTGAACGTCGATATCTGACCAGGCCTCATCGACTCGGTTGCGCAATCTAATTAATCCGTTATAGACGGCGATAATCCAGATCGCCAGGATAATGACCAATCCGGCGATGGCCAATAAGAAGGGAATGATTAACATCATAGTTTTTTATTGAATGCTCCAGTTATTAGGAGCTATGTTGCTTTGATGTAGACCAATGTCTACACTTAAAATCTACCCCCTGATTATAGGAGTTGACCGTCGTAAGGTCAAAGCAAAACACGGATTATTTAGGTAATTTCTTAGTCAATCTTATGTCTATTTCTGCCAAAATTTTTAAGGCCTACGATATTCGTGGCTTGTCGCCACAGGAATTAGATGAAGAAGGTGCTTATTGCATTGGTCAGGCAGTGGTGAAGTTTACTGGAGCTAAGATCGTGGTCGTTGGTCGCGATATGCGGACGACTTCGCCGGAGATTTTTGCTGGACTGGCTCGTGGAATCAATTCCATGGGTGCAGATGTGGTGGATATTGGGTTGGTTACTACACCAATGTTGTACTTTGCTGCCGGCAATTACGACCAGTTCGACGCTGGGATCATTGTGACCGCCTCGCACAACCCTAGTGAGTACAACGGAATGAAGTTGTGCTTTGGTGATGTATTGCCAATCGGTGGTAACACTGGCATCTATGACATTCGTGATTTGGCTCTAGCTGGACCGTACGAGCCGGTGGTCGAACCGGGCAATGTTTCTCAGCTTGATATTCGGGCTGATTACCTGGAGCGGTTGTTTCGTGATGTCGATGTTAGTCAGCTGTCTGGACTAAAGTTGGTGATCGATACTGGTAATGGTATGGAAGGCGCGATCATCGACGATGTTTTGGGACGAATACCCGGACTGACCAGTGAGATTCTTTATAAAGATTTGGACGGCAGTTTTCCGAACCATGAGGCCAATCCATTGAAGGAAGAAACACTCAAGGATTTGCAGGCTAAGGTACTGGAGATGGGTGCAAATTTGGGTGTGGCCTTTGACGGTGATGGTGATCGAGTTGGATTAGTGGATGAGGAAGGACAATCTATTCGTGGTGATATTATTACTGCCTTGCTAGCGTCAATTGTTTTGAAAACAGCTCCAGGCGCGGCCGTACTTTATGATGTGCGTGAAAGTATGGTTCTAGCAGAAGAGATTAAACAAGCCGGTGGTCGTCCGGTTATGACTAGTGTTGGTCACGGATTGATTAAGCCACACATGCGACAAGAAGATGCTGTTTTTGCCGGTGAGCTATCGAATCATTTTTATTTTCGTGACTTCTATGGTTCTGAATCGTCTGATTTGGTGATGCTGCTCATTATGAAACTAATCGTCGAATCCGGTCGGTCTTTATCTGAGTTAGTTACTCCACTCATGCGCTATCACCACTCCGGCGAGATCAACTCCCGTGTCGAGGACAAGGATGTGGTTTTGGCTATGCTTGAGCAAAAATACGGACCACAGACATCGAATATCTCACGTATCGACGGAGTACGAATGGAGTTCTTCAATCCGTCCGATTCATCTGGCGACTGGTGGTTCAGTGTTCGAGCCTCCAATACTGAGCCATTATTGCGTTTGAATTTGGAAGCCAAGGATCGGGTCAAAATGGAACAAAGGCGTGACGAATTGTTGGAGGTTATTGGAGGGGAGAGGTCTTGATCTTTAGGTTTTAGGAATTGTTTGCCAATTTTTAGGTCCTTAGGTCTTAGCGAGAGACGACAATTTTTTGTTTGTGTCATCCCGGACTTAATTCGGGATCCAGGACGATAAGCTTTGTAATGAGTACTCTCGAACATTTGAGTCTTGATCTTTCGGTTCAAGCACGCCTTGCTTCTAGCAAAGGAGGTCTTTAAATGTCACATTTAGTGTACGAGCGACTGACTACTGCTCTGAAGAACGGTCATTCTGTAGAGCTTGGACGGACTAACGGAGGAATGATTTAGGCTAGGCTGTTTTTGTCGGGTAGTAATGAATGATCCGAAGGATCATTTGACACTTCGGTGATTGGTGCCTTGTCGTGGAAGTTGGCTGGGTTCGATAATTTGAGAGAAGGTCTTTCGGTTGCAAATAGAACTGTTTGCGGGGAGATCAGTGGACATGCGGGACGTCTCGACTCTTGGGTCAGTAGTGGTGGATTGGTTACCATCACCTGTAATGACAAAAAGGTCATTGAAGTTTCCTTGAAAAAGAAGATTACACAGTCTTACGTTCGTGAGTCTATTGAGTCCTTGGCCGAAGCTCGGGCCGGCACATTCGTTATCTGGTGTAGTGAGGGGGAACATCCCAAGCTGCACGTGACTCAGTCCGACGCCAATGGCTGGGTGCAAACTGTAGAGCTGACCCATCAACCGACTAGTCAACCAGTTATGGTGACAATGACCGGTCGGGGTAGGACTTTCATTGAAGCCCTGTTCAGTGCCTTCGATCTAGAGAAGATTAGTTACGTCTATTCAAATTAAGAATCTTAAGCAGATCATTCTTCCGCATCGCCCTCAAGGTGGTGCCTTTTTTGTTGGGGTCAAATCTTTATTTTTAGCCTTTATGAGATTTTTCCTAGGTCCCGGGTCTCGGCCAGGGACAACATTGTTTTATTTGTCATCCTTACTTTTTCTATTTGTCATCTTGAAACCTCGAGCCTTTTTTAATATGTCATCCCGGAAATCGCCACTCTTCCCAGTTTGTCATCCCGGAAGACCGAGCGGAGCGAGGTCTATCCGGGATCCAGAAGCTAATCCCGATCTCTTTGCTTCTGGGTCCCGGATACTGTTCGACTCGCTACACTCGCTCACAGTTCCGGGACGACAGGAGGAAAGATATCCAGCTCAGAGGCCGGGACGACAGTATTTTTTGTTATCTCAATTCTTCTTATGTATTTGTCATCCTCACTTTTTATTTTGTCATCTTGAAACCTCAAGCCTTTTTAATATGTCATCCCGGAAATTGCGTTAGCAATTATCCGGGATCCAGAGCTTTTGTACTTTTCTGGGTCCCGGATACTGTTCGACTCGCTATACTCGCTCACAGTTCCGGGACGACAGGAGGAATAATGTTCAGTTCGCAGTTCCGTGACGACAGTGTTTTAATATGTCATCCCGTGCCGCGACGGTATGCGCCGGAGGCCGGTCCGGTCCGAGAACATAAGGTCCCGCATAGTGGGAGGTAGGGCGGGCGGTTTCTTCCCTCCACTTCTTTGACAAGACAAAGAATTGAAAGTCGAGACGGGGCGAGGGCTGAACTGCTTCAGTCCGAGACGTCGAGATCGGCGAGGCGATGTCCGTAGACTGCGGACCGCCGAGCTGTGGGGTCCTTAGGGGGATGAAATCTCCCTAGGTAAGAGATGGACTTGGTGACAGGTACTCTACTTCAAAAAACGATTCAATCAGCCTTGAAAATAAACTCATTCACTGTCATTATGGGTAGGTCTTAGAGCAAAAGTTTATCCAAGTTAGTGGCTATGATTGGGGTTTTTGATTCTGGGTTGGGCGGTTTAACTGTAGTAAAGGAGATTTGGCGTCAGTTGCCCGGGCGTGGTGTGGTCTACCTAGGTGACACGGCTCGGACACCGTACGGTACGAAGAGCCGACACTTAATTCAGCGGTATTCTTTGCAAGATGCCGAGTTTTTGCTTGCCAAAGGAGCAAAGGTGATTGTGGTGGCTTGTAATACTGCTTCAGCTCAAGCGGTTGAGGCTTTGCGTCGTCATGTGGATGTGCCGGTCTTCGAAGTGGTCACGCCAGCAGTGAATAGTGCCGCCATCCTAACTAGCGGTCGAGTGGGTGTAATTGGCACACGTGGTACAGTTCGGAGCGGTATCTATGAGCGTAAAATGAAACGGTTATCACCTCAGACTACAATTTTTTCGGCAGCTTGCCCGTTGTTTGTACCACTAGTTGAGGAAGGTTGGACCAAGCGTCCTGAGACCGTTTCGATTGCCAGAGAGTACCTGCGTCCGTTACGATTACGGCGGATAGATACTTTGATTTTGGGTTGTACTCATTATCCTTTTCTACGTTCGGTTATCCGACAGGCCATTGGTTCCAAAGTCAAACTGATCGATCCAGCCCATGACACAGTGGCTGAGCTGGCCACCTACTTGAAACAACATCTCGAACTTGATGCTGTTCTTCGTACCAAACATAGTACTTCAATTTACGTGAGCGACTTAACCGAACGGTTCACTGCTCTTGCTGGGGACTGGCTTGGACGCAAGTTGCGCGTTCGATCGGCTGAGATCGGCTAAACTGACTCTTATGCTCGGAGCGGTCATCATTTTTATCGTCATCCTATCGCTGGCGGTGTTCGTCCATGAGTGCGGACATTTTTTCTTTGCTCGTAAGTTTGGTGTGAAAGTTGAAGAGTTTGGTTTTGGTTTTCCACCTCGTCTTTATGGCTTCAAGCGCGGTGGGACTATTTATTCGGTGAATGCGATTCCAGTTGGCGGCTTTGTTCGTCTGAAAGGGGAGTCAGGCAACAGTCGAGACAAAGATAGTTTTAGTAGTCAGTCAGTTGCTAAGCGGGCTGTCATTATCGGTGCTGGGGTGGTCATGAATGCTGTATTGGCTTGGGTGTTGTTTACGATTGGTTGTTTGTTTGGGTTACCACAGGTCGTGGGGGAGGGCGCTGATTTACCGACTGGAGCTCGTATCTCTGATCAACGGGTCCATGTTGTGCAGGTATTAGAAGGGTCGCCAGCTGATGAAGCAGGAGTTAGGTCCGGAGATATCATTGTCTCGGTTGATGGGCGACCGCTCGTTGCAGTGGCTGAACTCTCAGCTCTGACCGGACAGACTGATGATTCTGGTTTAGTGTTGGCACTCGATCGTGATGATGAAGTTGTTGAAGTTCGAACCACACCAGCTGTTCTACCTTCTGGACAGACAGGTATTGGCGTTCAACTAGTTGAGACTGGATTGGTTTCTTATCCTTTTTATCTTGCGCCGCTACAGGGGTTGTTTGTAACTGCAAGCTATACTTACGAAATTACATCGGTCTTTCTACAGATCATTGGAGATCTAGTCACAGCTGGACGGCCATCAGTTGATGTCTCTGGACCAATTGGTATTGCCGTTATTACGGGAGAAGTGGCTAAGTTTGGTTTTTTGTATTTATTGCAGTTCACAGCTCTGCTCTCGATCAATCTCGGTGTTTTAAATGTGTTACCGTTACCAGCTTTGGATGGTGGTCGTCTATTGTTTTTATTGATCGAAAAATTGCGTGGCCGATCTGTTGGTGTGCGTTTCGAAGGCATTGTTCATAATATCGGCTTTTTATTGCTAATGATTATGGTTGTCGTCATAACCTATGGTGACGTGTTAAGGTTTGGCGATCAGATACTTCAGTCATTTTCAGGCGTTTTTTCCGGCTAAAATATATGAAGGATAAGCTGCTCAAACTTAAAGATAAGATAATAAAAGCTGTTGCCGAAGCGTCAGATTTGTCTGAGCTTGAAGCTGTTGAGGTCACGAGTCTGGGTCGAAAGAGTGAGTTTAGCCAGGCTATGAAAGAGCTGGGTGGGCTATCTGAAGGCGAACGGCGGGAGATTGGCCGACTGGCCAACGAAATCAAACAAGAAATCGATACAGCTGTTGATCAGCGTCGATTAGAACTGCAACAAGCCAAGTTTGCTTCATTAGCTGACCAAGATCGGATCGATGTAACTGTTCCAGGTATCGAGCCACCGAAGGGTCACCTGCATCTTACTACTCAAGCCATCGATGATATCGTCGGAATTTTTTCTCGACTGGGTTTTACTCGGGTCAAACATCCAGAGGTCGAATGGGATTGGTTTACTTTTGAGTCCCTCAATATGCCACCCGATCATCCGGCTCGAGACGAGTGGGAAACTTTCTTTGTTAATGCACCAACGCATCGTAAGTTGGGTAAGATGGTGCTGACACCACACACTACTTCTGGTAGTGCGCGTGAGTTAAAGAAGGGTCGTTTGCCGATTCGCATGATTAATATTTCAAAGACTTATCGTCGTCAGATTGATGTCTCGCATACACCCATGTTTCATCAGTTTGAGGGACTACTAGTAGATCGCGGTGTGACTGTAACTCATTTGAAAGGCGTACTGGATCATTTTGCGCGTGAGTTTTTTGGTCCAGATCGACGAACACGCTTACGACCGTTTCATTTTCGATTCACTGAGCCTAGTTTCGAGGTTGATATTAGTTGTGGTATTTGTAGTGGTACCGGCCACCTTGAGAGTGGATCCAAGTGTCGATTGTGTAAGGAAGGTTGGTTGGAGTTGGGTGGTGCTGGGATGTTGCACCCCAACGTGCTCAAGGCTGGTGGTGTGGATCCAGATGAGTATTCTGCTTTAGCCTTTGGCTGGGGAGTAGAACGAACCATGATGATGTGTTCCGGTATTATGGTGGATGACATTCGTGTTTTGTATCGGAGTGACTTCCGATTCCTGAATCAGTTCTGACCTGAATCGTTATGAATATTCTCGTTTCGTACAACTGGATTAGGGAATTTGTTGGATTGAAAGAATCGCCAGAGGATTTTGCTCGTCGTATTTCGTTATCCGGACCATCAGTTGAGCGGTTGTATCCGCAAGCTCCACAATTCGACAACATGGTTATTGGGCGCATTGTTGAAATTAAGCCGCATCCGAATGCCGACAAATTGAGGATTGCTGTAACGGATTTAGGAGTAGAAAAATCAGAGATAGTTTGTGGTGGTAGCAATCTAGCTGTAGACATGAAAGTGGTAGTGGCACTGTCTGGTGCGATGGTGCGCTGGCATGGCACTGGTGAGTTGATTCGTCTAGAGCCGACTGAGATTCGAGGTGTTAAGAGTTCCGGTATGATTTGTGGTGCCAATGAGATTGGATTAGAGGAAGCTTTCCCTCATGCCGAGCGTGAGATATTGGATATGAGTTGGTGCAAGGCTAAACCAGGCACTCGTTTGGCTAAGGCCCTCGATTTAGATGACACAGTTTTTGATATTGAGGTAACAACTAATCGACCAGACGTATTTTCTGTGGTTGGTTTGGCACGTGAGACAGCAGCCATCTTCGAGACCTCTTTTCTTCATAAAGAGATGCCGGTTCCGTCGTTGGCTAAGTCGGTTGATCCATTACCACTGACTGTGCTGAATGACGAACCAAAGCTTTGTACACGTTATCAAGCTGTAGTCATGGATGGGATCGAAGTTGGTCCATCTCCATGGTGGCTCAAGAGCCGATTACATCTCTCTGGCATTCGTTCGATTAATAACGTTGTAGACATTACTAATTATGTAATGTTGGAGTTAGGTCAACCAATGCATGCTTTTGATTACGACACATTGACTGGTAATACGATTCGTATTCGTCAATCTAAGCCCAAGGAATCGATTGCCTTGCTTGATGGTAGTCAAAAAACATTAGCTGCTTCTCATTTGGTAATTGCGGACGAAGAACGGTCGATTGCCGTGGCTGGAGTCATGGGCGGCGAGGATACTGGTGTTACAGAAAAGACCAAACGAATTGTGTTTGAAGCAGCAACATTTGATCCGGTTTCAGTACGACGTACCGGACGTGATTTGGATCTGCGCTCCGATTCGTCGTTGCGTTTCGAGAAGGGTTTACCTGAGGAGCAGACACAAATGGCGTTAGCACGAGCAGTAGAGTTATGTCAAAAGGTGGCTTGTGGGCGCATGGTTAGCACAGTCTTTGATTTGCGCAGTGCGCCGCGTAAGAAGATTAAGTATTCTTTTCGGCCAGAACGAGCTGAACAGCTTATTGGAGTTAAGGTTCCAACTGTTCGCATGGTTAAAATTCTTAAGTCACTCGGCTTTGGTGTAACTAAACGGTCACCTTTTAGAAAAGGAAAGGCACTCTATGACGTCGAGGTTCCATACTGGCGAGCGAGAGACATCGAAGGTGAGCGTGATTTTGCCGAGGAGATCGCTAGGGTTTACGGATACTCCAATTTGCCATCCGAGATTCCAAACGGGGAATTGCCGGTTGATCCGGTTGATCCCGTCCTTCTGGCTGAAGGGCAGCTCAAACATTTTTTTGCCTCGCTAGGTTTTACTGAGTTGTTGAACTATTCATTCGTCTCGTCCGAGTTGCTGGCTAAGGCTAATTACAAAGCTGAAGACTGTTTGCAATTGGCTAACCCTTTGTCGTCCGATTTTGAGTTTATGCGTCCATCTCTTATCCCCGGGCTACTCGAGACAGTTCATGAGAACATTGGTTTGTTTCCAAGGGGGGAGGTGTTTGAAATCAGTAACATCTACATTAAGAACAATGGTGCCAATTTACCAGAAGAGCGATTAGTCGTACTGTTGGCTGCTTATGGTCCAGATAACGACGATCAACTTTTTCGTCGGATCAAAGGTGTGCTTGAAGCTGGATTTGGTATGTTGCGTCGTCGTGTGGAGATGCATCGTGAGATCTCGACAGATAGTCGACTTTGGCATCCTGGGCGGACAGTTGATTTATGCGTCGGTGACACGGCTATTGGTACGTTGGGTGAAATACACCCCGGGATTCTGGAGTTGTTCGGTATTAATGGGCGTGTTTGTACCGCTGAATTTGATTTGTCGGCATTAATAGGTACCTCGGTTGAAGGAGCTGGCTATCAAGCCATTCCACAGTTTCCATCAGTTCGTCGTGATTTATCTGTAATTGTGCCAAAAGCGGTTGAGTATGGGGCGGTTGATGCAATACTCAGTAACGTTTCGGACTTGTTGCGTGAAGTGCAGTTGTTTGATGTTTATACTGGCGAGGGGATTCCTGATGGACACAAAAGTTTTTCTTTGCATTTAATTTTCCGTCACGGCGACCGGACTATGACTGCCGAGGAGATTGAAGTTGAAGTTGGAAAGATGGTCAAATTACTAGCCAGTAAACTTCAGGCCAAACTAAGGGAGTAGTTAGTTGATTGTTTGGTTTTACAATTTAAATCCGGCAGGTAGTACCTGTCGGATTTTTTATCCCA
>Ga0156691_128_pt1 | contig 31518 bp, 31 predicted proteins | sample RifOxyC2_FD_112021 | JGI IMG/M metagenome (GOLD analysis project Ga0156691, IMG submission 112021) | Candidatus Uhrbacteria bacterium RIFOXYC2_FULL_47_19 | reverse complement strand
GGGTCTGTTTTTGTTTTGGCCTGCCCGCGCCGACGGAACGACTGTTCGGGAACAGGCCCTTCAAAAGGCCAGAGTGGATGTCCGAAGCTGCCTATCGGGACAGCCTCTCGGGCAGCCTCGGGAACAGCCTCGGGGACAATCTCCGGGACAGTCTCTGGGGTAGCCTCTGGGGCAACCTCGGGAACAGCCTCGGGGACAATCTCTGGGACAGTCTCTGGGCCAGCCTCTCGGACAGCCTCTGGGACAGCCTCTGGGCCAGCCTGTTCTTCTACCTCGGTTTCGTCCTGGCTGGGAAGCGAGATGAGGCAGCCAGACTGGCTCCGTTGGTCCGCCTTTCGGCCGTTACGCCGCCCGTCGCCTGGCTGAAGTATCGACCAAATGTTCCTTTGATCTTGGTGGCCTAATTCGGCCACCTTTACAAACCTCACAACACTTCCACACCGCTCTTACGCGGTGTTTTTCTTTTTTAGCTAGTCGTGTAGGATCAGCTCTCTAACCTAAGAGCCTTTTTAAAATTTTTACTTCCTTTGGTGTTTTTGCTGGGAACGAAATTCGAAGGGATCTGATGGACAGATCTCAAACAGTTTCTAAATATGGTACTATGGGGACGCAAGAAATTATGAAGAAATTAATTTTCATTATTATTTTAGTCGTCGTGGCCGTGCTTGGGTTTCGGTTTGGTCGTTCTAGTCTGTCGCCGATTCCACTTCAACAAGAGGATACTAGAACAGTTAACACTTCTTATCCGCTACCGCCACCACCACCCGAGTCCGAACCTTACGTTCCGGGGACACCAATCAATGCAGAGGCTGGGTTACCAATACTACTCGAGACACCAGTCGACGGTGTGGTGGTCAGTCCTCCTTTTGAAGTCTCTGGTCGAGCTCTAGTTGATCAAGGACAAGTAACAATTGCCATTATTGGTGCAGACAATAAGGAAGTGTTTAGTCGTCGGTTATCGGTGGCTGCACCTGCCGGCGAAGAGTATGGACGTTTTGCACTAATGATTGGTGATTTGGGACAAGTTGGCGACCTGATTTTACGTGTTTCATTGTCTGGTAGTGATGACCCAGAAGCTGTGCAAACCAGACGGATTAGTTTTGCTCAACCAGACACGGTAGAGGTACAGCTTTATTTTTCCAATCAGCAGCTCGATCCTTGGGTTGATTGCAATAAGGTTTTTTCTGTTAAACGAACAGTCTCTAGTCGTAGCAATATCTTCAGGGCGACATTAGAGGCATTACTCGCTGGACCGACTGAGGATGAGGCTACTTACGGATATGTCTCATCACTTCCAGCTAATGTAAAAATAAAGTCAGTTGGTGCGGATGCAGCTGGAATAGTCACTGCTGACTTCGATCGGAATTTAGATCGGGGAGTAGGTGGTTCATGTCGGGTTGGGGCTATTCGGGCACAGATCGAGGCGACTCTTAAACAGTTTCCAGAGGTAAAGAGTGTTATTATTTCGGTTGAAGGGGAGAAAGAAGATGTTTTACAACCTTAATCGAGCTCTGGTTTAATCTCGTCATGCGTAATTATTCAGTAACAGAATTCATTGGTTTTTTGAATGCCGCCCTAAATGAGGCGGTTTTTCCTGACGGTGTAGCTATTGAAGGTGAAATAGCTGAATATCGTGTTTCTCAGGGTAAGTGGATTTGGTTTTTACTCAAAGACAATGATTCAGTTTTGCCCTGCTTTGGAACAGTTTGGAAACTAAAGCAGCCAATTGAGGATGGTTTACAGGTGCGTATTTATGGCCAACCTAAGGTTCACGAGCGTAGTGGTAAGTTTTCGGTAGTAGTTGATCGAGTTGAGCCAGTTGGTGAGGGTGCTTTAAAGAGAGCTTATGAGCTACTCAGAAAAACACTTGAACAAGAGGGATTATTCGATCCAATTCGTAAACGTCCTTTACCAAAGTTTCCTCGTCGCATTGGTTTGGTTGCTTCGCGTGAATCTGCGGCTTATTCTGATTTTTTACGAATACTCGGGAACCGCTGGTCCGATGTCGAAGTTAATTCGGTTCATGTACAGGTTCAAGGTAAGGATGCGATTGGCGATATTATATCCGCACTTAGTTTTTTTTCTGCTCATCCAGAGCTGGCCGATGTGTTAGTGCTAACACGTGGTGGTGGATCACTCGAGGATTTACAAGCGTTCAATTCTGAGGAAGTGACTCGGGCTGTATTTTCGTCGAAGATTCCAATTGTGGTGGGGGTAGGCCATGAGCGTGACGAGACATTAGCTGATTTTGCTGCTGACGTGCGAGCTTCTACTCCCTCGAACGCAGCAGAGATCGTGGTGCCCGATCGGATCGAGATTAGAGCAGCGATCGAATCATTACGACATCGGTTAGTTGGACGAATGGAACAGACGATTAATGATCGATTGACTGGCATGGATCGTTCCGTTCGAGTAATGGAACGGGGAATTATGTCGTCCATATCTTCGTTCCGTCATCGACAACGTGATCTGGCGGATGCTTTCAGTCTATTTGTCGATCGAGTAGCTGGTTCGGTTCGTGATTTATCTCGACTAGAGGCCGGACTTTTTACTGCATCGGACTTATTTCTAACTCGATTGTCTGGACGATTGCTAAATGGTAGTCGTTTACTCGAAAGTTTTAATCCCAAATCAGTTTTGCGTCGTGGTTACGCCATTGCTAGATACCAAGGACAGCCAATCAAGGATGCTGCTGCAGTTGCTATTGGTGGACGTTTAGATGTTGAATTGCACCAGGGCCAGGTTGGGGCCAGAGTCGAAGAAATCATCAAGTCTAAAAATCAATAATGACATCAATCGTAATTACATTTATCTATGCCGCAAAAGAAAAGCACTCCAGAAAAAAAGGTTGATTTCGGTCAATGCTATGCTGAGCTAGAGCAGATTATAGATTGGTTTGATACTGGAGAGATTGACTTGGATGAAGGTCTCAAGAAGTTTGAACGCGGACTGGATTTGGCCCAAAAGTGCCGTGAAAGGCTAGCCGAGGTAGAGACTCGGGTTAACGAGTTAAAACTGAAATTTGGTGAGACCTTGTGATATAATCTCTTGTAGGGCTTTAGTAAGACAATCAATGGAAAATCATGGACATTCTTCATTCTAAAAAAACCATTTTTCGACTCGGATTAGTCGTTATTGTTCCAATCGCCGTTTTGCTTTTAGTGCCGGTCTATGGTCAGTCAGGACAGCCCAGGTTTGATTTGCCGGTGGCCTTTCTGGTTAGTTTGACGTTGATTCTGTTAATTCATCAGGCAGTCGAAAAACGGCGTCGTTTATTACAGACCATCAATTTAGAATTGAATAAATTGCGTCGTGTTTACCATTTATCCAGGAATCTCAGTGAGACAGATACTCAACGTTATCGTGGTTGGTTCACTGAACTACATGGCAATCTTTATCGTTATTTAAGTGCTTTTTCTGAACGTGACTTTGGTTATTATGAGGAGACAAATTCTGAGTTCCGCGAGCTAAGCTACCATGTTTATAAGGTTCCTGAGTTACGTTCTAGTAAGGAGGAAGCGCTTTATGATGATTTATTGCGAACAGTTGCCAAGGTGGCCGAGTCACGGCAACAAATTAAGGAGTCCAAAGATGCTAGAATGTCGATTTATGTTTGGATGGTCGTTTTGCTGTTGGTCGTTGGATTAGGAATATCAGCCTGGTTATCTACTATCGATGTTTGGACCTCTCGATTGGCAGCTGGCGTTACTTTGGCTGGATTCTTAGTTATGATTGACCTGCTTTATGAGGTTGATACTCTAGCTTCGGAGTATCGACCTATTGCCCAACGCTATGTCGATAACATTGGACGGATCGAGCTTCGACGACGTGAAGATGAATAGTTGTCCGTAACTCTCTTCATTATGAAGAATAATTCTCGAACCAGAGGAAAGAGCAAAAAACTTGGTTATCGGACACCTAGTACTTTTAGATCAGCACCACGACGCCCTTTACCTGACTCTGTACATCGACCAAAATAATAATGAAACCTGACCCTAAACGGATCAGGTTTTCTCTATCATTGCATAATCATTTAGTTATGGCTCATGACAGTTCCGAAACATTTGTTCTTTCCTTAGGTGGGTCTTTGATTTCCGTTGATGGTAAGATTGACGATTCTTTTTTGAAGAAGTTTATTTCTCTGATTACAGCTCAGGTTCGGCAAGGACGGAAATTTATTATTGTTTGTGGTGGTGGTTGGACTTGTCGTGAGTATAATCGGGCTTTATCATCTATTGCCAAGCCAAATAATCGTGAACTAGACTTTCTTGGTATCGAGGTGACTCGACTTAATGCTAATTTGGTTCGTCTAGCCTTTGGTAATCGCGCTCATTCAGAAATTGTCGTCGATCCGACAGCTCCACTCCGAACCAACAAATCGATTATTATTGGAGCTGGCTGGAAACCAGGTCGTTCAACTGATTATGACGCAGTTCTCTTAGCTAAGAAATTTCATGCCGGTACGATTGTTAATCTGACCAATACTAGCTTCGTCTATAATCGTGACCCGAAGAAGTATTCCGATGCACGACCACTAAGAGAGATTAGTTGGAAGGAATATCGGAAGTTGGTCGGTTCGAAATGGGTTCCTGGGTCAAACTTGCCTTTTGATCCAATTGCATCTAAACTGGCGCACGAGTCTGGTCTGAGGGTGATTGTTACCAACGGTGGCCGGCTCGATAATCTAAAAAAGATTTTAGACGGTGGACGTTTTCGGGGTACTGTTATTGATTAGTATGGATATAGAAAATAAAAGCAAAAGACGTTGGTTTTTTACTTTACCCGCACTGGCGATTATTGCCATTGTCCTTATTTTGGCAGCCAGTGAATATGGGAAGAGTCTTTCCTACTTGATTCGCGGTCAAGATAATAAACCAACCATCGACTTTACTTGGACGCCATTGGGTCGGGTCAGACTGACTGAAATGGTTGGGCAGGTGTTCTTGGAGGACGATTATGCGCTTGATTTTAGCACCTTCAAGATCGAGGTTGTCGAAATTAATAAGGTTTTGAAGATTGCTCGGGATGACTTAGTTGGTCGAGAATATACCGATCGTGTATCTTTTGCTCAATTAGCTGGAAATCCAGAGATTAATACTCGAGGACAGATGACTTTGAGAATTTCTGTGGCTGATGATCGTGGGCAACTAACAGAGATTGAACGGGTAATTAAAATCAATCCAGAGTTGGGTAGCGCTGAAATGAAAGTCGCCGAATAAGAGACTGTTGGTCGTAGCGACTTGACAATTCGACCAAGGGGGGATAATCTAGTCATCGACAACGTATCGCCGTAGACTGCGGGTCCGCGAGGATAATGCCACCAAAGTGGCACCTGCACAGGCAGAGGGAGCACCATTGGTGTCTCGTGAACTCATGTCTGCGGCAATACCGCGGCATTTTATTTAAAGGTCGATTTAGGGCCCGTTAGGGTCCAGAATCCATGCATTTATGGCCAAGACAAGGCAACAGAAGGAAGCCGAAGTGCGTGAGGTTGTAGAAGGGTTGAAGGAAGCCAAGTCTGTCGTGGTGGCTGACCTGTCGCCTCTCAAGGTGCAGGAGAACACCATACTCAGACAGAAGGCCAAGTTGCAGTCAGTTCGGGTGAAGGGTGTCAAAAAAACTCTTTTTCGACTGGCAGCCAAGGAGGTCGGTCTGACAGTGGACGACTCTTCCGTTGGTGGTAGCATGACGCTGCTATTGGGTCTCGATGATGAGGTGGCTCCGGCTAGACTCATAGCGGAGATTCGCAAGGAGCGCAAAAGTCTTGATGTTCAGGGAGGAATCCTGGAATCGAGATGGATGACCTCGGAAGAGGTGATTGCTCTCGCCAAGCTACCGAGCAAGGATCAACTGATCGCCCAGGTGGTTGGTTCTATCCGAGCTCCGCTTTCCGGTTTGGTGGGTGCACTGCAGGGAAACCTACGCAACCTCGTCTACGTACTGAACGCAGTCAAGGACTCTAAGTCCTAAAACAGAAACCGGAAAATTGTTCCGGAATTAACCTGACATCGATATGTCGGAAGAGAATCAGGAAGAGAAGAAAGTAGTTGAGATCCCAGAGAAGTTCAAGGATCTCGTTGCTAGCATCGAGAAGATGTCGGTGCTGGATCTGGCTGAGTTGGTCAAGATCCTCGAGGAGAAGTTTGGTGTGTCAGCTTCGGCTCCAGTGATGGCTTTCGCTGGTGCAGCCCCAGCAGCTGGTGTAGAGGCTAGCGCCGAAGAGGAGAAGTCTTCGTTCGATGTTGAAATCACCGAGGCTGGATCGAACAAGATCGGCGTCATTAAGGCGATCCGTGAGTTGACTCAGATGGGTTTGGCTGATGCCAAGGCACTAGTTGATGGAGCTCCGAAGGTGCTTCAGGAGGCAGTCGCCAAGGAAACAGCTCAGGAATGGAAGAAGAAACTCGAAGAGGGAGGTGCCAAGGTAACGCTGAAGTAGTCGAGTTTAAAGTGAAGAAAAAAGAGGACCTTCAATGGTCCTCTTTTTGGTCGTTGTTAGATTAAATAATTTGGACGGAGTTTATTCTTCTTGCCAGGTAAAACGTAGGATGCGATTACCATTAACAGTTAAGATTTGTCGTTTGGCTTGATCTACTAAAAAGTCTGCGGTCGTTGCTAGCTCCGGTGATTCATATTGTTTAGTTAGTCGGCCACTATTTTTATCGAACCTAACTATACGTTCATCGGCTAACACATAAAGATCATCGCGATCGCTTGGTGTATGTAACAACTTGGATTCGGAGAGAGGTGGGTCAGTCTCATCGACTGTAAAATCAGTAGCCTTGCCGCTAAGTAGACGGGTAATCTTTCCATCGGACGACAAAACGAAGACATAGCCATCAATGGCGACTGAAATGGAGTTTGAAAGGTCAGTACCATCTTTGACGTAGATTTCCGGTTTGTTGAAACCGTCACTACTGGAGGCCAGTCGTAAGATGCGGTTATGTGTCGAATCGAGCAGGTATAAACGTGAACCAAAAGTGGCTGCTTGATTAATATTGATTTCGAAGTCTCCTTTGGAGATGTTTTGTTTAGTGACCTTACCATTAGTAGATACAGCTACAGCTTGACCATTAGCATAACCAATTAATACCCCTCCGTTTTTTGGTAAGAGGAAAATTGGTGTACTGCTAACTTCTGGAGAGTAGATCGGCTCAGCCGATCCGTCAGTAGCAACAACGAAGACTTTTCCATCGGACGATACTGACCAGAGGCGGCCATTGTCACCATCCAGCACTAAGCGTAGGTCAACCGCCGAACCATCAACGGAGATGGCCGAGATGACCTCAGGCGCATCCAGACTGATCGCTCGTCGTAGGTCTGAAAATTTAACGCGGACTTCTTCGAGCAAACTATTTTTGGTCTCTGTCGTATCATTCGAGCCGTCAGGTAGTTCAGAAATTGCAGTCATGGCTTCGTCGAGTAATCTTCGAGCCCGATCTTCGTCTCGGTAGATTAAGCTGGCCTCAGCCGAGTCGATTTGTTGTCGAATAACAGCTATACGTTTGTCGAGACTAGCTGTTGATTTTTCTGATTGTCGTTGCCAGACCAAAGAGATTAAGCTGAGAGCTATTATAATCAGGAGTACTACAGCAGCAACTAGTAGATTTTTACTGCGTCGATTGAGTGAATGCCAGGCAGCAAAGGCTGGTCCAAACCGTCCACCGCCGTCGGAACCACCACCAGGTGGATAGATTGTTGTTAATTTGTCGCTCTGTTTAGTCGTGTAATTAGGTCCATTCTTGGAACCATCTGAGATTTTATTGGTCCGAATAGATTTATTATTGCGAGAATCAGAGGAAAGATTAGCTAAGAGTAATTTATTTTCATTATTTCCTTTAAGCTGTTCAATTTTATTTTTAGAGTATTCTCTTAAAGAGTTGGCAAGCTTAATACTCCAATCCATGGTTACTCGACCAACTTTCTTGGCAATAATAACAGCCCGTTTAGACCAAACTACACTGGTTTTGGCCAGGATAACCAGTCCTGATTTGGTTAGTTTAAGTAGTTTGATCGCTTGTTCGGTTTTGGAAACTGGTTCTCGGCTGGATTTTTTGAAGCTGGTTGTAAGTCCAATTGGTTTGGGTACGATGCGACTGGTAGCTCCAGAAGGTCGAACATATTCAGTTGCTGTAGCTCCGTCAAGTAATAGTAATGCTAGGTCTAAGTCGTCGTAGCGACCGAGTAGCGCGTCTCGTAACATGGACGTCACTAAGTCAGTTCTCGCTGCTGACATAATTTCCAACGTTTCCATCTTACCTAAGAGCTCGACTAAGTCACGGTTTGCAACTAGCATTCGATCGTGTGGGCCGATCGGTCCACTAATCAAGTTGGTAAAACCAATTAGTCCCGCGGTCAGCGGTGTAGTTGAAGAATCTGCTTCGGTTTTTAGTACATCAAAAATTTTTGATCCGCCAGTTGCTGCTTGTCGAAATAACTGTAAGGATGGTTGGCCCCAGACGGCTGCCGCTACTTCTTGACCTTGCTGGGCAACGATGGCTCCTTTAATGTCACCTGGAGCTAGCTCTAATCCACCATCGCCCAACAGTCGCGAGAGCATGGTGTTAACCCGATGGATTACCGCTTCAAACGTTCGTTCCAAGGTCGAGTTAACAGGCAGTGAGTTGAATACCTGCTCAGCAGCATCGGCGAAGGTTTCTTCGATGTTCGCCGACAAGACATCACCTGTTCTGATATCTGAGACAGTCGAAATTAGCCCCTGTACGTCACCAAATCGCTCGATGGCGGTAGTTGGGACTTTCAGAGTGAGCGTCCGAACATAGACTTCTGGACTTTTTGTCTTCCAAGGAGTCAGTTTGCTCAAGACGTTTGATTGCTGAAACATACCCGGGTCTATTTTGACCTGCATTAACAAGGCTATTATACTATATGGCGTATTGGGCAAGCAAAGACAATTAGGTTAAGAAGAATCATTAGAACACTAAAATTGATCGGTTTGATCGGTTGATCAGCCTACAGAACTGAAAAATCGTTTCATTCTACTGATATATCGATACTGACATGCTTGAACAACTTTTTGGTTCAAAGACCAGGGTACACTTATTGAGACTTTTCCTAGCAAACCAGGAAGAGTGCTTTTTCGTTAGGCAACTAACGCGCAAAATTGGTGCACAAATTAATGCGGTTCGTAATGAGCTCGATAATTTAGCCAGTATGGGCATTATCGAAATCGCCAAGGCTGACAATGATGATGATATGGAAGGTGAAAAAATTGGCCGATCATCAGGCCAACGTAAATACTATCGCATTAACAAAGATTGCTTGTTTTTTCCCGAGTTACGAGCACTCTTTTCGAAGTCGGGTGTGTTGCTGGAGAAGCAGTTTGTTCAGAGGCTTAGTCGAGCCGGTACACTACAGTATCTGGCGTTGATGGGTTATTTTGTCGGTGAGTCAGATGCTCCGACTGACATTTTTATTGTTGGTAAGTTGTCTAAAGAACGAGTGACTTCGGCCGTGCGCTCTTTAGAACAGGGGATTAGTAAGGAGATCAATTATACGGTCATGAATCCGACTGAATTTACTTATCGTAAAGAATTGACCGATCGGTTTCTCTACGAGATTTTGGATGCGCGTAAAGTAGTGGTTGTAGATGCTCTTCTGGATCGGACCGGAGTGGAATCAAAAAAACAGACAGCCGGCGAACGGGTTAAGTGATATGGTGCTAGTCATAGATTATCGAAACGGAAAAGGAGAAGTACTCCTCGCAGGCGATGGCCCAGCGAGGAGATTTGGTTCTTCCGGTCGGAGAGATGGTTTTAAGGCGTTAGATGCGGCTTTGATTGAGGTTGGTGATGGTTGCTTGGATGGGGTGGCGGCTGTTTTGCCGACAACTGAAAGACAACAGGAGGTTGGTATGACTTGGAGTTCGGTACGCGGTGCGGTGGCGTTGGTCAATGCTCTAGCATTTGCTCGAGATGTGCCAGCTGTACGAATCGATCCAGCGGACAATGATGAGATTTTGGTAGAGGCAGCAGTCGTGGCGGTCAGTTTAGCCGAGCCGCAGGCCATTGTCCGAGCTGATTATAATGGCCAACCGAATATCACCCGACCTAAGGATCGGGGATAAGTCCACATCAAGTTAGTTTGAGGTTATGAACTATCAACAGCAACAAAGGGAACTTATTGAAGACATGGCCAAGAAGGTTAGAGAGCTGGGTGATTGCGGTTCGACAGTGGTAAAGATGAGGAAGTCTTATGAGAGTAATGTTGAAACCTGCTTAACCTCGGTTGTGTTTCTCGGAGACGAGCTTGGACAAAAAGTGCAGGATAAAATTATTGGACCGTTGTCTGCGATAGATCCGAGTCAGTATTTTCCTCCAATCAATTCGCTTCATTTGACCATTAAAAACGTTCGTACAGTAGGGGATCCACCACTTTTCGATTCGACGGATGCTGCTTTAGCAAAGCAGGTTTTTGACAGAGTCTTACCGTCTTTTCATGTGTTCGATTTTGAGCTGAAGGGTTTGGTGCGTTTTCCGACCAGTGTTTCACTGATGGGTTACTCGGATAGCGTACTGTATGAGCTGGTTAGTGCCTTGGATAGTGAGTTAAAGAATGCAGGGGTGCCCGATAATAAAAAATACGCTTCCGAAAAAGTATTTTTTGGAAACGTTACGGTTTGTAGATTTACCTCTCAACCGTCAGAGAAATTTTTGGCTAAAATTGAGGAGATGAGGGATCTTTCCATTGGAACACTGAAAGTGAAAGAGGTTCAATTGATTACTGGTGATATTATGTGTAGCGCAGTCAGTAGGGAAGTTCTCGGGAAGTATATACTGCAAAAATAGTTTTTGTTACGTCACTAGGTCTGTCGATTTTAGATTCGATTGTTTTTGAGAAAATTAAAACGACGCATCGTTTTTAAGGTCAGGGGGGATCCCTGGTTTTTTATCCCTCAGATCGATTCTGAGTCTAGGTTGAGGCAAAATAGGTTTGACCCTTGAAAGAGAAGTCGAAAATTGATAGGGTGCAGGTACAAAAAAGCCCAAGTTATGGGAAAAAATAATGAATACAACATCGGATTTTAGACCTCAAGAAGTAGTTGTGACTTCAGAACAGGTTGCAAAAACGGAAAATTCAGACCTAGGAGAAGAGGCTGGTGCAGTCAGCTTGGTCTGTAATGAGTCCTGCGGAACAGCTGGACGGTTTCGGGTTGGTACCTGTCGTTGGGCCGAAATTATTCCTGGAGCTTTGGTTTGGACCACATTAATCGCTGCATTGGTGCTATCACATATTGCTCCGATTGCAGTGATGTACTTTATTATCTTATTCGATTTGTATTGGGTCTTACGGGTTTGCTATTTCGTAGTACTTCTGGCTGTGGCTTGGCGACGCTATCGTCGCGATATCGCTGTGGATTGGTTGGCCCTTGCCTCGGCTCGGCCCGGTTTTGACGATATCTATCACCTGATAGTACTACCTACCTATAAGGAGGATATTGAAATTCTGAAGCCGACCTTTCAGAGTTTAGTCGAATCGAATTATCTAACTTCCAAGCGTTTTATAGTTTTTTTAGCTGGAGAGGAACGTGATCGTGAACGTTTTGAGCGTAATGCTGAAGCTATTAAGCGCGAATTTGGTGATAAATTTTTTCGATTAGTTTTTACTGTTCACCCCAAGGACATTCCACATGATTTACCGGGCAAGAGTTCGAATACTCACTTTGTTGCTCATCGCGCTAAGGAGTTGATTGATGAATTGGGGATCGCATACGACAAAGTTATTGTTTCCTCTTTTGATGTCGATACCTGTGCACATCCGCAGTATTTCGCTTGCGTAACTGATAAGTATTTGACCGAACCAGATCCGACGCGCTGCTCTTATCAGCCAGCAGTTCTTTATAACAACAATGTTTGGGATGCTTCGCCGGCGGTGCGTGTTGCGGTTTTTGGTACAACTTTTTGGCTCATGTCTGAACTGGTGCGGCCAGAGCGTATGTTTACTTTTTCTTCACATAGCATGTCGTTTCAGGCACTCGTAGACGTTGGGTTCTGGGAGCGAGACATTGTTACAGAGGATTCACGTATTTTTCTGCAATGCTTCTTGCATTACGATGGTAATTATCGAGTGGTTCCGATTCATGTTCCCGTGTCCATGGATATGGTTATGGCTGACACACACTTTCGTTCGCTTATTAATTTGTATAAACAACAGCGCCGCTGGGCTTGGGGTGTAGAGCATTTACCGTACATGATTCAACGTTTTGCCGAGAAGCCGTTGATTTCTTGGCGTAAAAAAGCCTTTCGATTATTCAATCAGATAGAAGGTATGTATTCGTGGGCGACTGCACCATTGCTTATTTTTTTACTTGGTTATTTGCCGCTTTGGTTAGCACCTGAATCAGCACGAGTTGAAGTTTTTTATCAAAACACCCCTCATATTTTGGAGGCATTAATGCGCATTGCTATGGTTGGTGTGTTTGTTTCAACCATCGTTGGCTTTGCACTTCTGCCCCGTCGTCCAGCTCATCGCGGTCCGGGACAAGTGTTGATTATGGTCCTGCAGTGGTTGTTAGTACCAGTAACTTTCGTGGTTTTTGGTTCGATACCGGCTATTGATGCTCAGACACGCCTAATGATTGGTCGGTATATGGGGTACAATGTGACCGAGAAGAAGCGGCGTACCAATGGGGTTGTCGGTGGTGCCGTTACTAAGTCTATTTTTTGAAGTTTCATGGACGAGATTGTCCGTCTTTTATCGTCATACTATGCCTAAAGTCGCCGTTGCGATCGTTTCCTGGAATCACATGAAGTATCTGTCCGATGCATTGACGTCGGTCAGAAACCAAACTCACCAGGATTTATCGCTTATTGTAGTTGACAATGCTTCATCTGATGGCACATCCGAGTTTGTTCGAACTAATTTTTCAGAAGCTGTACTGCTTAGGAATATTAGGAATTTGGGTTTTTCTCGAGCCTATAATCAGACGATTGAATATGCACGGGCGAATTTGAAACGTGACGGCGAGGAATTGTTTGTCTTGGTTATGAATCCGGACATTATTTTGAAGCCCGATTACATTGCGCGTTTGCTTGATCGCATGATGCACCGAACTGACGTTGGTAGTGCTGGTGGTAAATTATTGCGGGTTCATGAACGGCCAGATGGCGATCTTTCAGAAAAAGATTTTTCGGACATTATTGACTCCACTGGGTTGCGGATTTATCGATCGCGACGTGCTGTGGATCGACACTCTGGAGAGCGGGACACGGATTTTGATCGAACAAGTGAGGTCTTTGGTATCTCTGGTGCTTTGATCATGTTTAGAATTAGTGCCCTCAATGATGTAGCTTTGATGGGTGAGTTTTTCGATGAGGACTTTTTTGCTTATAAAGAGGATGTTGATTTAGCCTGGCGACTACAATTGCGTGGTTGGAAGTCACTCTACGTGCCAGAAGCAGTAGCCTATCACCATCGAAGAGTTAAGGGCACCGAAAAGACTTCTTGGTTAGCAGTTATTCGCGGTCGTCGTAATCGATCCAAATTAGTGAGTCGTTTATCTTATCGCAATCACGTTTTCATGCTCTTGAAGAACGAGTATCTAACGAATTTATTTATTGATCTTCCTTGGATTTTTCTCTTCGAATTGAAGAAGTTGATGTACATGTTATTACTTGAGCCATCGGTCTTTTTTACCACGCTGCCGGATTTAGTCCGGAATATTCCGCGAGCACTCAGTAAGAGACATAAGACAATTGGTTCGACTCGGGTTAGCTCTAAAGAAATTAGAAAATGGTTTCGTTAGATATGGATGTATCGATAATTATTCTTAACTATCGCAGTCGCGGATTGGTGTATCAGTGTATCAAAACCATTCGTCTATATCCGTCTGATTGCTCCTATGAGATAATAGTCGTGGATAACGGTTCAGGAGACGGAATTGGTGACTTTTTAGCCGAACGCTTTCCTGAAGTACGGTTCATCGACGCAAAAGCTAATTTGGGTTTTGCTGCCGGCAACAATTTAGGAATTCGAGCAGCTAAAGGTAGATACATTCTAATAATGAATCCGGATATCACTGTCCGTCCGGGTTCTATCGACGCCCTCGTCCGGTTTATGGACAAGCATCCGGATGTGGGCGTAGCTGGTCCCAAGTTGTTGCGACCGAACGGTAAAGTAGATGAGTCGTGTTATCGCTTTCATCGTTGGTTAACGCCAATTTTCCGACGGACTCCACTCGGTCGGCTACAGTCTGGTAGGACAGAAAACGATCGTTATGTTATGGCAGATTTTGATCGACTAGAGAGTCGTAATGTTGATTGGTTGTTAGGTGCTGTACTCATAGTTAGACGATCAGCGCTCGATAAGGTTGGTTTGCTTGATGAGGGTTATTTTATGTACTTCGAAGATACAGATTGGTGCCGGCGTTTTTGGCAGGATGGCTATCAGGTGGTCTACTTTGTTGATTCGATTATGGTGCATTGTCATGAGCGACTTTCTGCGCAAGTACTCTGGCTATTCGGTCCGTTTAATTTGGCAGCACGACGACATATTCGTAGTGCTATTTATTACTTTCGTAAGTGGGGGATTAAGCCAATAACACACGAAGAGTTGACTCCCAAGGTTAATAATTGATTCATTTATTTTGTCGACTTGATCAGTTGATACCAACTCACTTTCGTACTTTTCATGCCACATCTTAAAACCAACATGCTGACTGCTCGACCATTACGGCAGCACAACCGAAGATCTATAACTAAGATTGTGTTATGGGTTGTCTTGTTGTTAGTAGTTTTGGTTATAGTGACGGTTGCAGCTTCCACTTTCTTTTATGATGCGGTTCGTGGATTGGAGACTCATGCTAGGACTGGTCGGACTGAGTTGGAACAAGTTGAGTTATATGCCCAAGGACTTAGATTATCCGAAGCGATTGAGCATCTCGATTTAGCCGATGCTGAGTTTGCAGCGGCCCAGCACGATTTACTCCGGTTGAAGATATTGATGTTCGTTCCTGGACCAAGGTCTACAGTCATTGCCACGGACGGGCTATTAAAAGGAAGTCGTTCGGCTATTTCATCGTTGCGTCCAGCTTTGGCTGCCGCTGAGTCAGTGTTATCTGGTTTGGGAGACGACGATCCGATCGGTCTTTTTTTGAGTGGTAGGACTGACGATTTGTCTGGAGTACTAGGGGAATTGACTGCCGAAAGGAAACGCCAACTTTTGATTGTGTTGCATGAGAGTGCATCACAAATTAGATCATCAGCGGTTGGTTTGGGTGAGTCAATCAAGATTCTCGAGAGTGTCGATGCTGGCGTACTTGGTCTAGAGATAGAACAATCACTGACCACAGCAGTGATTAGACTAAGAGGTTTACGCAGTCAGTTGAATAATGTCTCCGTGGCTGCTGAGCTACTACCGTCTTTGCTTGGATATCCTGAGCTTAGTCGGTATTTAGTTTTTTTTCAGAACAACACTGAACTACGGCCAACCGGTGGCTTTTTAGGGGTCTATGGGTTAGTTGAGGTCATGGATGGTAGTTTGGTCAGTACAACGGTCGACGACGTTTATGCACTTGATGGTCCTTCTGAGTCGGTCGAACGACCTATACCACCTGAACCTATTCGTCGTTTTATCAATATTGATAAGTGGTACTTGCGCGATGCTAACTGGTCGCCCGACTTTCCTACATCGGCCGAGGTAATGGAACGTTTTTTTCATGAAGAGGCTGATGTAATTGGCAAAGACCCTGGTGAGTTAGATGGAATTATAGTTCTTACTCCTGAGTTAGCTTCCGACTTATTACGTATCGTTGGACCGATTAATATTGATAGTAAGACATTTACCTCCGATAACTTAGTTGATCAGCTAGAGTTCGAAGTTGAACGTAATTACATTGCTGAAGGAATTCCGTTTCATGCGCGCAAGGGAATTGTTGGTGATTTGACCAATGAATTGCTAGCACGTTTGATGGCGTTACCACTTTCGGGTCAATTAGCAGTACTAAAAGTAATTGAGACTAACTTGGCAGAGAGTCACATTTTGTTCTGGTTCCACGATCCAGTACTCGAACAATTCGTACTCGATCATGACTGGGGTGGACAATTATCTAATATCGACGGCGATTATGTTAGTGTAATCGATGCCAATCTAGCTGCATATAAAAGTGATCCAGTCGTCTTGCGTACGATTAACTATTCGTTCAAACCATCCGGTGATCGATTTGAGGCAACAGTGTCTATTACTTACGACCATCGTGGTCAGTTTGATTGGAAGACCACCCGTTATCGGACTTACACTCGAATTTACGTTCCGGCTGGGGTAGAATTTTTAGGAGTTGATGGTGCTATGCAAAATGACCGACTCAAAGATCCAGCTCGGCATCCGGGGCAAGCCGACGTTTATTCCGAGTCTAATCGGACTGTTTTCGGAGCTTTTATCTCTATTGAGCCCAAAGAGAAAAGAACTTTAACCTTCCGTTATCTTTTGCCTCAATCAGTAGTTGATCAGATTGAGGCTGGCGAGTACTCACTTTATTTCGAGAAACAACCTGGAACTGTAGATCATGGTTTGACTCTGGACCTCGATTTTGGTAAGAACCTGACGTCAGCCAACCCGGCGGAGAACCCGTCCGAGTTTGGTGATTCCCACTTTAGATACGGCACCGATCTGCGTTTTGATCGCAGTTTCGGGATTGCCTTGCAGAAGCCCTGAAGCCATGTTTGTACCAAAAATAGGAATCGACCTGGGCACGACTTATGTACTGGTCTATGTGCCGAAAAGAGGGGTTATCATCAACGAGCCCTCTGTCGTTGCTGTTTCATCGATTGATCGTAAGATTTTAGCTGTCGGTAAGGAGGCTAAGGACATGCTTGGGCGTACACCCGATACTATTGTGGCACATCGTCCACTCAAGGATGGTGTTATTGCTAATTTTCAAATGACCGAAGCCATGCTCCGTTACTTCATCAACAAGGCGGGTGTGGGACGATTTTTTCGACCGGAAGTCATGGTTGCGGTACCAGGTGGCATTACTTCGACTGAACGACGTGCTGTCGTGGATGCGTCAATTCGGGCTGGTGCACGTGCGGCCTACATTATTAAGGAACCAATAGTAGCTGCCATTGGAGCGGACATACCGATTGGTAGTGCTTCTGGTCACATGATTATCGATATTGGTGGTGGCACCATGGAAGCGGCAGTTATTTCGTTGGGTGGTATTGTCTCTTCAGCTTCGGTTAGGATTGGTGGAAATAAGTTAGATGCAGCCATCGCTGAGCATGTTCGTCGAAAGTATGGGTTGGCGGTTGGTGAACGCACTTCAGAGGACATCAAGATTGGTATTGGTTCAGCAACCTACATGGATGAAAAACTAACCATGGAAGTGCGTGGACGTGATATGGTAACTGGACTACCACGAGTAGTTACGGTCACATCAAGCGATGTAACCGACGCCATTCAGCACGAGTTGGCTGGTATGATCGCGGCCTTGAAAGAGGTGCTAAACAACACACCACCTGAATTGTCAGCCGATGTTATGGAGAAGGGAATGATCCTGTCTGGTGGTTCATCACAGCTTCGTAATTTAGCAATGTTGTTTGCTGAAGCGACTGGTGTACCAGCTTATGTGGCTGATGAACCACAACTTTGTGTGGTTAAAGGAACTGGTATTGCTTTAGATAATTTGGCTTCGTATAAACGTTCGGTCATGGCCAATAAGTGACGATCGCCGGGACTGGCGTATTGTACCTAGCTTCCCTCACTCCTCGTCCATATCCCGTCCGACAGTCGTCTGGACGGTTTTTGAAAACATGACTTTTGTGTTGTGATTCGCCCCAGGTAGACATAATTCATTTCATCCAAAAGTCGCTTTTGTTTAAAGTAAATATCACTTTTGTTCTTTATTAAGAGTGTTCTCTGATCGATTTACGATTAGGTGTTACACTGTGGATATGTTTAAATTTGGCTTAAATCGACGGAATAGAGTGAACGACGACAGTCGGATGATTTTAGGTATCGATGCCTCTCGAGCAAATTGTTCCCGACGGACCGGTGTCGAATGGTATGCCTATCACGTCATTCAGCGTCTAAAGAAGATTGTACCGGCCGATGTGCGAGTGGTTCTTTATTCACGAGAGTCACTTATTGATGGACTGGAACAGCTGCCGGCGAACTGGGAGAGTAGGGTGTTGTTATGGTCTCCTCTTTATCTTTGGACTCAACTGCGTCTGTCATGGGAAATGTTGGTTAATCCACCAGACGTACTGTATGTGCCGGCTCATGTCTTGCCGCCGATTCGTCCACATCGATCAATTACGACACTGCATGATGTGGCCTTTGTTACCATGTCCAAAGCCTATTCATGGTATGGTCGAGCGTTCTTAATTTTGTTTACTTGGTTAGCAGTCAGGTGGGCTGACGCACTTGTGACCGTGTCTGACTTTTCAAAGTCAGAAATCGTTCGTTTATTTCATGTTGATCCATCTAAGATTTTAGTCGCACCATTAGCTTGTGATCCAGAAATATTTCGTCCTGATTTTGATTCGGTCGACACTTCCCAGTGCTTAACAAAACTCGGTATTAAGTCGCCATATTTTTTGTTTGTTGGTCGATTAGAGCAAAAGAAAAATTTATCATTACTCCTGGCAGCCTTTTCGTTGGTGCGTGAAAGATTAAATTGTCGTTTAGTCCTTGCAGGTAAACGCGGGCGTGGATTTGAAGATGAGTTTATAGCACTCGACAGGCGTTGGGTGGATGAGGTGGTTGAGCTTGGTTATGTGGACTCGATTGATCTTCCGTATTTATACGCTGGCGCCGAGGCTTTGGTTTTCCCATCTCGATACGAAGGTTTTGGCATACCTATTTTAGAATCATTCGCCAGTGGAATTCCGGTTGTGACATTGCGATCTACTTCAATTCCCGAGGTAGCTGGTGAGGCAGCGTTTTATGCGGAGTCTACTACAGCTGAGGCACTAGCCGAGGCCATGTTGGCTGTACGGAATGATGTGGAACTGCACCAACATTTGGTTTCAGCTGGATTGGAGCGATCTCGTGAGTTTTCTTGGGAGCGAACTACACAAGGAGTTTGGAGGGCTATTGAATCTTTTTTACGTCATTGAGCAGTTTTTGGCGTTGTTAGTACAGCTAAGGGGTTAGCTGATATCTGACGCCATTTTTAGGTTAGTTTGGTCCTTTTAAAGCTGATTTTAGCTGTAAACCATAAATGGACTTCTATTTTATTTTAAGCTCATTTATGCGTCTTTTAGGACTTGACAGTTATTTTGAACATGTCATTATGAATGTCCGACGTCAGACCAGATTTTGGTGAGGGTTAAAGGGGTTTTGATGTTATGGGCAGCGTCGGGGTTTTTACGTTTGATTTACGTTCAAGACATGGAAGATAGGCTTGTAGGTGAGTTAGTAAGTGTCGGACTCGGAGCAAAAGAAGCTCGGGTTTATTTGGCTGCCTTAAAATTTGGCCCGGCCACCGCACAGGATATTGCCGTCAAATCCCTGGTTAATCGACCGACCACTTACACAATGATCGAATCGCTGACCAAGCGGGGATTAATGAGCCAAGTTCAAAAAGGCAAGAAGAGGTTTTTTGTAGCTAATAAACCAGGACGTCTCGTGGCTCATTTGGAACAGCAGGAGAGGAATATTAGAGATCAAAGGATAAAACTTTCATCTTCATTAGAAAATTTATTTAAAAATTTTGGCCCCACGAAGCAGTCACAAGTAGAGGTTTTTGAGGATTTGAGTTCTTTGACTCATCATCAGAATGATCTGCTTTTAGAAGCAGCAAAAGTTAGAGAGGTGGTTACTATTACGTCAGTAGATAGCAAAGAAAATGCCGGGGCGAGAGTTTCAATGGAACCAATCTGGAGACGTCTTTATGACTCTGGGGTTTTAGTTCGCTGTCTTTACGCCGGTTCTGAAGATCGTCCTTTGCACGGTACAGTGACGGGTCCTAGGTGGGAATCAAAGAATGTTGATAAAAAAAAGTTTCCATTAGAAGGAGAGATTACGATTTGTGGTGATATAGTGACCATGCTTTCCGGTGAAGATTCTGTTTTTGGTTTATCGATAAGAAATCGTTCTATGGCCAATTTATTGCGACAAGTTTTCAATTTAGTTTGGTTGGGGGTAGGGGAATAATTTGGGCGCTTTTCAGTCGAGATTATTAATTATTTTTTTTGCCTCAGTTTAAGGTGTCAAAACTGTCGAAATTATGCCTTATTTGATTTGATCATGGATCAACGAACAGTAGGTTGATCTAGAAGAGAAGATTTTAGACAGGCTCTAACGTTCCGTGTTACGCTTTCGGCATGAAATCACTGCTTAAAAAGCTACTTCCAGCCTCTTTTTTACGTACTTACCATCGGCTAATATCCTGGCTGGCGGCAGTTTATTTTGGTCACCCTTCGGAGCAGATGATTATTATTGGTATCACCGGAACTAATGGTAAATCGACAGTTACAAATATGGTCGCCTGGCTTTTTGAACAGTCTGGTCGAAAAGTTGGTCTGACCACAACCGCTAATTTTAAGGTTGCCGATCGCGAATGGTTAAATGACACCAAGATGACCATGCTTGGTCGATTTAGTTTGCAATCTCTCCTGCATCAAATGGTGGTAGCTGGCTGTTCATTGGCAGCAGTCGAGACTTCTTCCGAAGGTATTAGACAGTACCGTCATTCCAGTATTAACTACGATACGGCTGTGTTTACCAATCTCACACCTGAGCACATTGAATCACATGGAGGATTCGATAATTATCGTCGAGCCAAGGGTCAACTTTTCGCCAAATTGTCACATGACCGGCGTAAAAGTTTAGAGGGACAAATTATTTCCAAAACCAGTGTTATTAATCTCGGCGACAAGCATGCTGATTATTTTCTTGGATTTGCCGCTGATCGGAAGATTGGTTTTTTTGTCCCTCAAATAATAGATGATCATCCATTAGATTATCCTGGTGTTGCAGTAGTTTGTGTCGAGGATTTGTTGGTAGGTGCCAATGAGTCAACTTTCAGGATTAATGGTGTTCCGTTCGTTCTAGCCATGCCTGGGCGATTTAATGTCGAGAATGCTGTAGCTGCTATTTGTGTCGGCTTGGCTCATGGGTTGGATCTGACTGCGATGTCCGAGTTGTTGCGTGTTATGCCGACCATTCCTGGAAGAATCGAACGAATTGATGAAGGTCAACCATTTGGTGTTATTGTCGATTATGCACCTGAGCCCGAATCTTTCCGTAAGTTGTATGAAGTCGTGGATTTATTACCAAAACGTCGAGTTATTCATGTTTTGGGTTCGACTGGTGGGGGACGTGACGTGAGTCGTCGTCCGGTACTTGGTCGTCTAGCGGCTCAGAAGGCACAGATTGTTATCGTTACTAACGAGGATCCATATGACGATGATCCACCAACCATTATTCGTGACGTGGCGGCTGGTGCACGAGAAGTTGGCAAGCGTGATGGGGTGGATTTGTTCGAGATACTTGATCGACGAGAAGCAATTTCCAAAGCAGTTAGTTTGGCTGAAGAAGGTGATTTGGTACTTGTAACCGGTAAAGGCTGCGAACAGGCCATGGTTGTGGCTGGCGGACGGAAGATCCCTTGGGATGATCGGGCCGAGTTACGACGAGCTATTCACGAACGCTATGATAAAAAAACAAAGAATTAATAATCATAGTTATGGATTTTGAACGTATTGTCAGACTGAAGGAAGGTGAGTCCATATTGCGAATTGTTCGCTCCTTTTGGTTAGTACGATTACCGCAAGCAATCTTGGCTGGCCTGTTGATAACAGCACCATTTTTTTTCATGATTCCGCTTTTCTCGCTGCGAACTTTCGGTCTTATTGCGTTTCTACTGTCTATCTTTACCGGTTTGATCTATGCACTTCGTCTCTATATAGAGTGGAGTTGTAACGCCTTTGTAGTTACAACTCGGAGAGTCATTGATGTGGATCAACATGGTTTTTTTCGTCGAACCGTTTCCGAGGCCCTGTACGAAAAACTACAAGATGTTTCGTTTACTGTGGCTGGAATTTGGGGAACAGTCTTTCGTTATGGAACGATTGTTGTGCAGACGGCCGGATCACAGATTAGTTTAGAATTGCCGTATGTGCGTCGTCCTCAAGAGCTGCATTATTTGATTACTGAAACAGCTGCCTCTCGACAGCCAGAAGATGTGGATGGATTACGTAGTCAGCGAGTGACTCATCTACTTGATGCTGCAGCCGACTTGAACGATGCTGAAGCACGAGCCTTTCTAGTTGCTTTGCAGGAGGCAGTTAATCATGGTGGGCGGGAACATCAGCTTTCTTCTCGGTCATTGGATCAGATTATGACTGACGACGATGAAGATTAATTTAAAAAAAACAGAACGTCGGGGTATTGGACAGACTTTGCGGCTTCGGCGAGTTTTGGTGTTGAATCTCGGTGTGCTATTACTAGTTGGCTGGGGATTCACTGGCGAGTTCATGCGTGGACGGAGCATGGAGGAGGAAATTAGTCGTTTGGATGGACAGGTCGTAGAATTAGAGGATCGTAACGTTGAATTACGGCGAACAGCAGATCGGTTATCTGGTTCAGCTATGCTCGAACGTGAGGCTCGATTGAAATTGAATATGCGCCGGCCGGGTGAAAGCGTGGTCGTAATTAAGTCCGAAAACTTGGATGAACAAGAATATTCTTCATTGGACGTCTCAGTGGCAGATTCCGGATTGACTAGTGGTTCGTTTGCCGCGTCTCAAATTTCCAATTACCATAAGTGGATAAGACATTTTTTTCCACATAAATAACTTTATGACTGAGATAACGGAAATGCCTGAGACTGAGGATATTCGTCCGGCATCTAATAGTGCAATTAAGGGAATACTTTTGGGATTAGGAGTGGCAGTAATACTACTATTGATTGGTTTGGTCATACTATTTACTGTTGGTGTTTATCGCCTCGGTTGGGATGGGCCAATGGTTAAGAGCGTCTTAAAGACAGTTCCGTTTCCAGTAGCCATGGTCAATGGTGAGAGTCTTCGTTATTCCGAGTTAATTGAAGACGCAGCAACTTTGCAGAGATTTTTTGATCAGCAAATTAGTGATGGAGCCGATCCATCGACAATTCCGAGTGATGAAGAGATTAGACAAAATGCATTTGATCGTTTGGTCTATTCGACTGTCATGAGGCAGGAGGCAGACCAGCATGATTTAGAAGTTACTAAAGAGGATGTTGAGTCCGAGTATGGACGGCTTATTGAGCAGATGGGTGGTGAGGATCAGGTCAAAGAAGAGCTTGATCAGCTTTATGGTTGGAGTCCAGAGAAGTTTAAGGTCAAAATTTTAGTTCCTTATTTACTTCAAAAGAAGTTGGGTCAGGCAGTACAGGCCGGTTCGGATCAGGCGATTGAGCAACGTCAGGTAGCAGAGGATGTATTGTCTCAATTACGCAATGGTGCCGATTTTAGTGAGCTGGCCAAGCAATATAGTGACGACACCACTTCGGGGGTTAATGGAGGTGATTTGGGTTGGTTTTCTCGTGGTATGATGGTTGGTCAGTTTGAGGATACTGCCTTCTCATTAGAGCCGGGAGTGGTGAGTGATCTGATTGAGACGGAGTTCGGTCTACACGTCATTCTTGTTGACGAGGTTAAGGAAGAGGAGGGGATACGGACCGAAGTCAAGGCTCGACACATTTTATTCTCTTCGCCCGATGTTAGTGAGTATATTCAAAAGAAAGTTGATGAGGCTCGGATTAATAAATACATCGAGATTTAGTTAGGTTTCATTGGTTTATAAAACGGCCACTGCTAGAGTGGTCGTTTTTGGTTGGATTAGACCTTTTGATTTACTTTTTCCCCATTCGATCTCCTCGGCGGTTCCCTCAACAAAAAACTCCGCCTTGGGCGGAGTTTTGTCATGGAGCCACCTCCGGGGAATCTCACTGCTCGCGACGCGATTTCGTCGACCGACTAAATCGCTGCTGCACTTCCGGGAACCTTCGGGTTCCCGGACAAGCCCTCCTCCGCAGCTGGCTCTGGTGCCCCAGACGCTGTATGTGTTAGGGCTTTTTCAGGGGTCGTCTGGGCCGATCCTGACGCACGTGGGTTTCATGAGGTTTGGGACGGAAATCGACGTGCGGTAGATAGCACGAAATAATGCGTGGACGCATAAGCGATTAAGTACACTGCGAACCATCCCACCACCTCACTCATGCCGTGATTTTGCAAGTAGCTGCTAATCTGCGACAAAATATCCGTCCCCTGATTAAACAGATTCCAACTATTGAATCTCCCATAGAGGCCGATGGGAAGCACGGCAGCCGAAACGAAGAGCATGACCACGGCGAGCCTCCAATGATCGATAGTCTTCCATTTTTTCTGGAGGAATGTCGCCATCTCGCGGATGGAAAAATACATCAACGGAACGCCGACGAGGGCGTGTAGGAAGAAAAATCCGATTTCCCAACTATTTCCGCAAAGCTCCCATGGACTTGAGCTCCCACAGTACCCCAGCAGGTAGCGTCCCTTGGTAAAAAGATACGGGATATTAGGAAACATGAGAAACCACACGAGAGCAAGCGCCACCTTGCTCGAAGTAATCCTGGTGTCATTACGTTTGGCGTACAGCATGCGTGACGCCGCAAACGGAATGACTGCTAAAGACACAGAAAAGATAAGCCAACCTGACGTATATCCATTTACAATCTCCATATGTGCACAATAATAACACAAAAGCCAGCCAATTTCTTGGCTGGCTTTTGATCAGGAACGTGGGTCGTCCCACACGCCTGCTCATGGCTCCGCAAGTGGGAACCTCTCGGTTTCCACCCCCTCTTCGTTCGATCTTCTCGGCGGTTCCCTCAACAAAAAACTCCGCCTTGAGCGGAGTTTTTTGTTATGGAGTGTCTTTACGACTTCACTCGAACCTACTTTATCAAAAATTCGTAATGATGGCTAATTGCACGCGCGGAGCACGTGGTGGCTCTGAATTGAATCGTACGCTCGGACAATCACCCCGCCACCGCCCCGCGGACTCGGCGGCAACCCCGAAAGAAAAAACACTCCTTGCATTTCTGATTTGGCGGGAGGAATTCTTTTTGAAAAAGGAAAGGGTGTTTTTCTTTCGGGGTTTCTGCCCTCCAAGTATTCGGGCAGTGTGGCGGGGCGAAATGCAATTCGGACGAGGCAAAGCAAAACTATTTTTGCGGGAGAAAAAGGATTTGCTTTACCTCGACTCTTTTTGTGCGGGGATAGAGAATTATGAAGAAAGTATTCAGTTTCGACGCGGAGACCAACGGCCTTTGGGGCAAGGCCTTCGCAATCGGTGCCCTCGTCTACGACGAGCAGGGCGTCGAGATCGCCCGGTTCGTCGGTCGCCTGCCGGACACGGAAGTCACCGACGCTTGGGTGAGGGAGAATGTCCTGCCCAAGATCGGGGACATTCCCGTGACTCACGCAGATTACGACGAGCTCCTCGCTTCGTTCGCCGAGTTCTACAAGGCGAACAAGATGGACGCCGACGTCATCGTGCACATGGGGTTCATTGTGGAGGTGAAAACCCTCCGTGACCTCCATGCCGCCGGCCTCATCGGGGACTGGGACGCGCCCTACCCCTTGCTCGATGTGTCGGGCAACCTCCAGCAGGCTGGCGAGGACCCCACGTCGGTCGACGGCTACGTGAAGAAGCATGAGCTGTCGGTCGGCGAGTGTGGCAGGCGGAACGCACAACCCGCTCTACGACTCCGCCGTCGCAGCCGTCGTCTACCGCCACCTGATCCGCAACAAGTAGCACATCGGAGTTTGGGAGAACTCCATCAACAAAAACCTAGCGCACGACCTTCGGGTACGGCGCTTTCTCTTTTTGCACAAAAATAATAAAATTTATGATAGTTAAGTTTTTTATATTGGCAAAAATATCGGGGGTGGGTAAACCATAGTAATTAAATTAGTTATTAATTAACTAAAAACATATGAAACAAGAGAAACATCAATCAACGCAAGAAAAAATCAAAAAAGTCGAAGTCCGTGAGTTAGCACCGGAAGAATTTTGGGGTGGTTCCGTTACACTTGGTGAGTTAAGCGAAGAAGAATTTGCTCAAAGAATTGGAGAGGTAGCAAATGAATTAAGTTTTACCTATTCGGGATACCGTGTTTCGGGTAATTATTATTTTAGTCGTTATCCACGCCGAGCCTTTGGCCCCGTTGCCCCCGTGGGAAAATATCAGGAAGCATTACAAAAGCTGGCGGAGAAATTAGGAACAGTCGGAAATGAAGAAAAGAAATCTGAACAGCCAAAATTTAGGGTTCTTCTAGGACTTCAAGAGGGTTATGCTGAACATAAAAAACGAGGGGTTATTGAGCGAATAGGTAAAGGCGAAATCACAGACATTGAAAAAGCGAAAGAAATTGTGAGAGTAGAGATTGATGGTCTATCTGAAGTTGGAATTGATATTGATAAATTTTCTAGTATTGAGGAGTTAAGAGATGTTATAGAAAAAACGAATTTAGGAAAAAACCACACTCTCGCAGAAGTTCAAGAAGCGCTAGGCGAAGGATTTGATCTAGTTTCCGCAGAGATATATTCCGCAGGATCTTGGGGTAAGTATACCGAACCAGCGATAATTATTGAGGGTGATAAATCTCAATTACAAAAAGTATATGCTCTTGCTGAAAAATTTCGTCAAGCAAGAATTGCAGTGGAAGATTTGCAAGATGGACAGGCACACATGGTAGAAACTAAATATTGCGAGGATCCTGATAAGGAATAAAATATGTCTCAAGAAGAAATTACAACAAAATATAATCTTGTAGATTCAATTGCCGATTGGATGACGAGTTCTGGCATCCAGTCGCCCGATGGCGGGGTGTACGCGTGGTATGATGTGGAAACCGGAAAACATTCATACCTATATTCAGAAATTACCGGCTACGCTGTCACTGCTTTTTTGTATTTACACAAACTCTACAATCGAATTGAATATGTTGAGCGAGCGGAGAAAGCCGCCGAATGGGTAATAAAAAACGCTTTAAGTGACTGCGGGGGAGTTAAAACAAGATATTTTACAGACAAAGATAGTGTTGACGAACATACTTCGTTTTCCGGAGGAAATATATTTTCGTTTGATACAGCGATGGTGCTCTACGGATTTGCAAATCTTTATAAAACAACAAATAAAACAATATATCTTGAGTATGCCAAAAAAATGGCAGATTTTTTAGTGGAAACCATGCAAAAGCCCGACGGGTCATTTATTGCAATCTATAACGAGAAAACCGGATCTGTATCTAATTCTACAAAAAAATGGTCAACACAATCTGGTAGTTTCCATGCAAAAAATGCCCTCGGGTTAGTTGCAACATATGAGATAACAAAAGACGAGCGATACAAGGATGCGGCTGTCAAAGTATGTGAATTTGCTTTGACCAGACAAGAAGAGAGCGGGAGGTTTATTACAGACACCGCCTCGCTTTGCACGCACATGCACCCTCATTGCTACACCATTGAGGGTTTATCTTTTGTCGGTTCTACATTCGGTATAGAGAAATTTACAAAAGCGGCAGAGAGAGCTGCCTACTGGGCGTTATCTCGTACAGATGAAAACGGCATAAATGAAACTTACTTCCCCGCAACAGATACATTCAGCGATTTTCAGAGATCTGATGTGCTGGCGCAGGTTCTTCGTATGGGGCTTTTGTTTGTAAAGGATCAGAGCATTGATCATTTAGCAAAAGTGCTTTTGAAATACCGTACCGACCAAGATCATAATGGTGAAAAAGACGGATTTTTTTATAGCTCTACCCATGAGCATGTAAATTTTTGGTGCACGATGTTTGCACTTCAAGCATTGTCTATTTATTACGACAAAGATTTGATACCGAAAAATGGGGAGAGATTTGATTTATTGGTCTAATAATTATGCAAGATAAAAAAATAGCAATAATATTTGGGACACGACCAGAAATTATAAAACTTACACCCGTAATCCGCGAGTGTCAGAAACGAAATTTGCCATTTTTTTGTATTCATACGGGTCAACACTACTCTTTTGAAATGGATGCAATCTTTTTTGATGAACTTTCTTTACCTGTTCCAGATTACAAATTAGAGATCGGGACACAACTTACCGCTGGACACGGAGAGCAGGTCGGGTTAATGCTCGCTCAAATTGAAAAGATTCTCATAAAAGAAAAACCATTCGTAGTGGTTGTTCAGGGGGATACCAACACAGTTCTCGCTGGCGCACTTTCTGCGACAAAGATACCAACCCCAGTATATGATCAGAGGATACGAGTTGCCCATGTTGAGGCAGGATTGCGGAGCTATGACCGACAAATGCCGGAAGAAACAAATAGAGTGCTAGTTGATCATATTTCAGATTTTCTTTTCGCGCCTACTGAAAACAAAAAAAAGATATTACTTGGTGAAGGTATAGCAGAAGATAAGATTTTTGTGGTTGGAAATACTATTGTGGACATGGTATTGCAGTCATCAATAGTTGCAAAAGAAAAATCAAATGTTTTAGAAAAATTTAATCTGAAAGAAAATAGCTATATTCTTTTAACATTACATCGGCAAGAAAATGTGGACTCAAAAGAAACACTCTTAAATATTATTGAAGGAGTCTATCGTTTTGCAGAACAGAGGAATTTGCCGGTAGTATTTCCTATTCATCCACGAACAGAAAAAATGCTACACACTTTTGATATTTTATTGCCAAGAATAATACAAACAGTAACACCTACAGGATACCTTGATTTTATTTCTCTTGAAATAAACGCTTGTTTGATTATGACAGATTCTGGGGGATTGCAAGAAGAAGCCTGTATTTTGCAAGTTCCGTGCGTGACCTTACGCAACAGCACAGAACGGCCTGAAACCATTGCGGTGGGAGCAAATAGTATTGCGGGGACTAATTCAGATTCTATTTTGCAAAATGCGCATAAAATGATTGGTAAAAATAGAGATTGGGAGAATCCATTTGGCGATGGTAAAACGGCAGAAAGAATTATTAATACTATCATAAAAAATTATGAAAACTGAAAAAGAAAAAATGCTTGCGAGTGAGCCATATAATTCTTCGGATCCAGAATTGGAAACTGAGCTATTGTTCGCGAGAGATTTGATTTACAAGTTCAATACTACAGAACCTAGGCAAGTGGATTTAAGAAAAAGCATCTTGAAAACATTGTTGCGTACTGATGTTTCAGATACATACATAGAACCCCCGTTTTATTGCGACTACGGATATAATGTAAAAATTGGAAAGAATTTCAATACAAATTTTGACTGTGTGTTCTTAGATTCAAATGAGATTGCCTTTGGCGATAATACTTTAATTGGTCCCGGAGTTCATATCTACACATCGGGACATCCTCTGTCTGGTGAGGAAAGAAATAAATATTTGGAATTTGCGAAACCAGTCCGTATAGGAAGCGATGTATGGATCGGTGGTAGATCAATTATATTGCCCGGGGTAAATATAGGAAATAATGTCGTTATTGGTGCTGGCAGTGTTGTTGCGTCTGATATACCGGATAATTCGATTGCAGTTGGTAACCCTTGCAAGGTGATTAAAGAAAATAAAATATAGTATGGATATGATTACAGACAAAATAATATGTGTAAGACATCTGCAAGACCAGAATGTTCTTAAAAGCTACGGGCTAAATGGACCTCTTGTGGATGGGCAGGAAGATAAGATAGAAAGTGCAAGTAAAAAGATACTAGAAGAAACAAGGAATGGTAATTTCAATCGCATCAGAATTTTATATACTGATAAAACCATACGAATTGAGCAGACAGCAAAAATGCTTGCAAGTGAGTTGAAAAAAAACGGGGAAATAGAAATTTCTACTGAAACAGATGAGCGATTGAATATTTTTTATCAAGGTGAAGTTTTGTTGCCGATAAATTACAAAGATGGAGAGCACTTTGATCCACTTATGCAGGCATGGGATGCAATATCTGATGAGGCTTACATCTACAGAAATATAGATTATCGTTTTGGAGATGGATATGGGTTTAAGAAATATCCTTTACTAGCAAAATCTTTTTTGAAAAGTGGCGAGAGTGTCGCCGATCTGCTTATACGGAGGTATTCTTTGATAGTTGATATACTAAGTGGCAAATTACGAGGGGAGAATGAACTGTTGGTTTTATGCACGCAAAGCGATTTGCCACTTTTACTACTTGAATTACAGGAAGTTGGGAGGATGGGAAATATAAGACAAGAAGAATTGCCGTTTATCTGCTGGCAGGTATATAAAGAAAAAATTCAAAAGAATTATAATGGTGATATTCCAATGGGATATACGATATCTCTTGATCTTTCCGATCTTGTCAATTCTGATTTTAAAGAAGTGGTTATGTTGGCAAAGAAAAACATTGAAGATAGAAAAGCTGTGCCACCGTCATCAATTCAGGATATCTTAAATACAACCGATAACGATTTTAGTGAGATTGACAATAACTTCAAAAAGGAAATTGGTGTTGGCATTGATTCCACAAGCATAATAAATTCAGAATTTGGATTTTATCCTGTTTCCGTAGTTATTCCTTATTATAATTCACGGAGCACAATTCTTGATGTTTTACGATCAATAGAGCTACAAAATCTCACAAAGAAAGAAATGTCTAATGTTGAGGTCGTCATTGTTAATGATGGGTGGAAAGATGATCTAGAGGATATTGTTATTCCCAGCGACTACTCTTTTGATTTAAAAATAATAACATGCGAAGAAAATGGTGGCCGATCGGTTGCAAGGAATATCGGCACACGCAATGCGAAGCACGATATTTTGATGTTTCTGGATGCAGATAATTTAGTTTCCGGTGAGTGTTTGAGAGAACACTCTATTCGTAATAAGATTACACCCGATCAACTGTATACATCGCTTGTGGCAAATATCTTTCTTGAAGATGTTCCAAAAATAACCAGCCCTTATTTTTCTGAAAATAAGCCACTGCCAAAACCAAACGATTTTAACGAGTTTAGAGTAAAAGAAGAAATAAAAAGTAGCTCGGTCGGTATACACGATATTAAGAGAGATACCACGGTTGAAATTTTGAAAGAAACAGACAATTTTCGCAAGTATGGATTTGGCAGAATGGTTGCATACTATGATCTGCCCTCAATGTACGCTACATATTGTGTATCTGTGACAAAAACAATGTTTCAGAAAATTGGAGGGTTTTCTGAAAAGTTTAAAGGTTGGGGCATGGAAGATTCCTTTTTTGGAGCAATCGGTATAGTGCGTGGAGCAAAAATTATCCCGATTTTATCATGTGGTAGTTACAGTATTAATCTTCCGTCACATTCGGGCTCCGAAGAAAAAGAAAAAATGGAATTAAAAGTAAATGTTGACAGATACAATAAACTCATGAGAGATTCGTTTGTATAGCCCCTCCCTCCCGCCAAAAAAAATCAGAAAAGGATCCGCCGTGCATTCCTCCCGCACTCTCCTGCGCGGCGGATACAAAATCCCCGCACAAAAAGAGTCGAGGTAAAGCAAATCCTTTTTCTCCCGCAAAAATAGTTTTGCTTTGCCTCGTCCGAATTGCATT
>Ga0156691_126_pt1 | contig 55706 bp, 33 predicted proteins | sample RifOxyC2_FD_112021 | JGI IMG/M metagenome (GOLD analysis project Ga0156691, IMG submission 112021) | Candidatus Uhrbacteria bacterium RIFOXYC2_FULL_47_19 | reverse complement strand
GGTTCGAATCCTCCTACGCCCACCAGGGAGAATTCAAGACCGGACAGGTCGGAGGTTCGAATCCTCCTACAATTCAAGACCGGACAGGTCGGTGGTTCGAGTCCACCTACGCCCACCAGGGAGAATTCAAGACCGGACAGGTCGGTGGTTCGAGTCCACCTACGCCCACCAGGGAGAGATCAAGGCTAGCTAGATAGATCGATAGTTTAAGTCGATTATCAACTCTGACTATCTAACCCGAAAAACAAAATGGTCAACTTGAAAAGATAAAAAATCGGCTTTCCGTAATGCCGAGGTAGCTCAGTGGTAGAGCAGAGGACAGCACGCTAGCGCGTGCGGCCATATTTTATCCGCTTAAAACATTTCCCAGACCGTGGTGCGTGCCGAGGTAGCTCAGTGGTAGAGCAGAGGACTGAAAATCCTCGTGTCGCCAGTTCAATCCTGGCCCTCGGCACCACGATCTGGAAAAAGTTCTTCGCTGGGGCCTCGTGTCGCCAGTTCAATCCTGGCCCTCGGCACCATGGAAAGTCGATTTTTGCTAAGATTTGTTGCGACGGGGCGTGGCCTAATGGCTAAGGCACTTGCTTTGGGAGCAAGGGATTGGGAGTTCGAATCTCCCCGCCCCGACCACTCAACTGTTATTGAAGTAAATAAAAATAAGCGGGTGTAGTTCAATGGTAGAACACCACTCTTCCAAGGTGGCTACGTGGGTTCGATTCCCGTCACCCGCTCCATGCCAAAACCGGCCAACAGGCCGGTTTTGAGTTGCAGATAATATGGGAATCGAACGGGTTGAAAGTGAGGCTCGTTGTTCCTATCTAGGAACGACGAGCCGAGCGTCGGCCGGTCCGAACTAGTGCAGGACCGGACGCAACCCAGGCAAGGAAGCGGTCCAGTCCAGATGGATCGGACCGCAACGCGAAATTCCCGTCACCCGCTCCACGAAATGGCCGTCACCTCTTGCGGGTGGCGGCCGTTTCGTTCGAGGCGGAAGCTCGAACTTTTTTTGAAGAGAACATTTGAGAAAGTGTTTCATTTCGCTCCGCTTTCGCTCGCAAATTTTTGAGAAATTTGCGTTTCAAAACAGAAAAATTTTCCTCCAATTTTTTCGATTTCGCGCCCCCCCCCAATTTTTCAAAAAAGGAAAAGAAAATTTTTGTTTTGGAAGTCCAGTCTCTTTTTCGAAAGAGCTGGACGGCAGAAGCAATTATTATAGCCATTTATACTTTTGGTCGCCATTGTCCCACCCAACCCAACGCTGGCGACATTGCGAAATTCCCAACGGCATTCACTCCTCTTGACCTGGTTGCTTTAGTTTGTTAAAGTGCCAGTATGTTTGAAAAAATAATTCAACTCAACGGTAGAGAAAAAGGGACGATCAGTATCGTTCTAGTTGGTGTGCATGGTGACGAAAAATGCGGAGTGGAAGCATTGGAAAAAATTTTACCAAACCTCGAAATTGAGCGCGGGACAGTTTTATTTGGCTATGGAAACCCGCGAGCGATTGAAACGAACAAACGATATACAGAAGTCAACTTGAATAGAATGTTCAATCGCAATGAACAATTTACCACAAGTGAGAAAGAAAGTTATGAATATGGTCGCGCCCAATTTCTGAAAAATTATCTTAACGAAGCCGAGGCACTTCTCGATATACATGCAAGCTCTATCCCAAACAGTAAGGCGTTTGCAATTTGCGAAGCAAATGCAAAAGAAATTGTAAAATTTTTTCCAATTAACCTTGTAGTGTCTGGCTTCGACAAAGTAGAACCGGGTGGAACAGATTATTACATGAACAGTATTGGGAAAGTGGGAATATGCTTGGAGTGTGGCTACATGAAAGATCCACAATCAATAAAAATAGCGGAAGAAAGTGTTTTTGCTTTTCTGAAAGCGAGAGGACACATAAAAAATAATCTTATTCCGCAAAAACAGGCCTACGTTCGAATGTTCAAAAAATATTTCGCAAAAACAGATAAATTTACTTTGTCGAAGCTATTTGAGAATTTTGAGGTGTTGAAAGAAAATCAACTTATCGGAATTGACGGACAAGAAGAAGTAAAAACTTCAAAGCAAAGTCTAATACTCTTTGCTCACAAAGGCACAAAAGTTGGCGACGAAGTTTTTCTTTTAGGCGAAGAAAAAGAAAGCCTTGTGTAGTCGTTAGACCACACAAGGTTTTTGCGCTATGCGCAGACGATTGCCAACACCTTATCTAGTTGGTGTTGGAATTGTTCGTCTGTCCTACGAGCCATGGGGCGTACCTCAATGCACAAAGCGTTGCCATAACGCTTGAGCCTGAAGTGCCACCAAATACTGCGTAGGTAGAGAGATATCTCCAGATTACTAACATCCTGAAACGGCACGAGACGCGCTCCTTGAACAACATCGTGTCGGACAAGAGCTTGGCAGTAATCCTCCAACGACTCGAATGCCAGAGGACCACCATACCGGTTAGAAAGATATTTCGCGGACGAGTCCACGATGTATCGTTTCCAAACCGCGTCTTGCGGAAAATCCGTCAAGAACGAACCGACCTTTTTCCCGAACTTGTTCAAGATTTTCATGGCATCCTGCGGAGAAACCGAGATTGTGAATTGAACCGATGACGTACGCGCAAGCGGAGCAAGGGCGTTTCGTCCGTCCAATTCCAACCAGACTGCGTCTCTCTCGTCGGGAATGACCAGTAGGTCTTCTTCGCCAAATAGTATCGGTGCGAAGAACGGCTCCGCACCAACTCTTCGAGCGGACTCGTAGAGTTGAGCAAGACATTTCCGCATAACATCGAGGACGCAAGCGGAAGTTGAGGCCGCCGTTGAAACCTCCATGTTGTGACGGCCAAGCTCGTAGAAAATTTTGTTGTCGTTCTGATCAACAAGGGTTGTGATGAGATTGTCTTTACGGCAATCAACTTCCCAACCATTTTCGGCGAGGTGTCTCAACATTTGTTGAGACGTTTGGGTCTGGACTGCTTTGCCGTCCTTGTCCACAAACTGCGTTTCGACTTCCGCTCCAATTGTCTGAAGCGTCCCCGACGAGATTCCGTCTGTGAAGTAACTGATGAGCTTCTGCATGATTCTCTCCTTTTTTAAAGAACTGTGTTTACCGTTTTATTGTGGGTAGGCAAACGTAAACCCCCTCCAATTACGGAGGGGGTTATGTTCATGCGATGATGAGAAATTACATCAAGACAACCCTCTCCGTGATTGGATAGAGTTATGATGATGGAGTTTATTTATAATTATTTTGTAGCCACCGCCTTTTCCATTTAACCACTTTGCAACACGAGCAACAGTAGTTGAACTTAAGCCAGTCTCTTTTTCGATTGTAGAATATGGTATTTTTTCTGTAAGCATTTCCGCTGCTTTTAGTCGTTTTGCGAACTCCTTGATTTCTTTTTCTGTCATCAAGTCACGCAAAAATCGCTGTGTTTCATCAGCGTTTTTAAGCAATAAAATTGCCTTTATTAACTGCTCTTTTCCTTTGTCATTCCAATCCATACTGGCACTTTAGCATAGTGCAGTGATTTAGTCAAGTAAAGTAGCTGCCAAGCCTTTTTAAATTTTACAAAAGGCGCTAAACCCCTGCTAAAATCCCAAAAGGGAGTTATATTGATTTAAGCGTGCGCGAATGGGTTTGGGTGGGTCAAGTACGCTTTCCTTTTATTCGTAGGCCGTAGCCCCGCTTCCGCCTTTTTGTTTCACAAAAATCCAAAACAAAAATTTTCTTTTCCTTTTTTGAAAAATTGGGGGGGCGCGAAATCGAAAAAATTGGAGGAAAATTTTTCTGTTTTGAAACGCAAATTTCTCAAAAATTTGCGAGCGAAAGCGGAGCGAAATGAAACACTTTCTCAAATGTTCTCTTCAAAAAAAGTTCGAGCTTCCGCATAAAAACAGCTCCATGAAACGGCCGTCACCTCTTGCGGGTGGCGGCTGTTTCGTTCGAGGCGGAACGACGGGAATCGGACGGGCAGATAGGGGCGGTAACCGTTCTGATGGGATTCGACCCCACCATCAGAACATTTCTTCCTCTTGGTTCTCGTGGTAACCCCTCTCTGGGAAACGCAGGTCTATCCTCCTTATCTCCTTATCGAAGGCCAGCATGGGATTATGGGTGGCTACGATAACGGTCGCCTGCGGAGCCATTTCCCTGATCCGTCTCTTCATGTCCCGCAACTTCCATGGATCAAGCCCCTTTTCCGGCTCGTCTATCAGCAAAAGACCCTTAAACTCACCTAAGTTAAACTTTTTTATCGAATCCTCGAAGAAAGCCAACTGCAATTCGCCTGTCGATCCTTGGTTGACGCTCTGCTTCCTCATCATGTTGGACAGTGGGTTGGCCGATAAATCGTTGTGTGACGCTATGTTCTGAGCGAATCTCGAAAAATTAAGATAGATAACGCTATTCTCACCTTCCGGAACCGAGAGACCACCGATATCCATGGTACGGGCAAAACTAGGAACGAAGGTCGGTATGGAACCGTTCCAATACTCTCTTTTCTCAAGATCACAGGCTATGTCACTATAGTCCTCTCCTAAACGTCTGCCGAAGTGGCTGGCGGCCACGCGCAGGGAATTCAACAATGTGGTCTTACCCGATCCGTTATATCCGATCAGGACTGACAGGCTACTTTTGGGTATGCTGATCTTTCCGAGCCGCAGCAGGGCGTCAGGAATCTCACCCACCTCCTTTTCCGTCAGGAGACTCAAGTCAAAACTGACTTCCAGTCGATCCTTCTTCTCCTCACTTTCCCGGCTCTTGGAGAGAACGCGATCGTCGACTACAGCGAACTTAGCCGTAACGCTGTCCATAACGCACGGAAGTTCTATCCCCTCCTCTCCAGAAAAACTTTTGATGAATTTGTAGATAACATTTCTATTTTCCGTGATGACAGAATCAGGCACCGTTCCCCGATACCTGCCGTCATGTAATTTATCGCTTTCGGAAATGATTTCTTGCACCAATCTCATCGCCATCTCAAGACGAACCCTATCAACCTCAATTTTTCTTCTGACGTAAAAGATACGGATGGAATCACGTCCGCGACGCTGTCTGTCGATTACCTCAAAGTTTTTGTTGAAATTTGTCTTTTCTTCGCGTCCCCAACACTCAAATTCTATCTCGTCCATGTATCCAGAACCCGCACACCGTTCCAAATAGGAAACCAAACTGTAGATCTGCAGGTGTTCTCTATCTTTTTGAGACAGAAACATTCTAACCGAGCTGCAAAAACTCGACAAGGATTTAGAGAAATTCGCATCTCCACGCAGGACTTCCTTGCTTTCCACTTCACGGATGGACAACGGACCGAATCGAGCTAAAACTTTTAGTCCAGCCGCCTCTTCCGGAGAGGTAACACACATCTCCTCTTCGTCACGTGTCCGATCCAAGAGTTGTTTGCCCAGCTTCTTTCTGGCTTCTTGAAAGGAACCAAAGTCAGCCGAAACGGGAGATTCACCGCATTCCCTATCTACCTCTGAATTAAATCCTTTTTCATGTGTCGTTTCGGATTGGATCCCTCTTCTTGTCGGCATAAAAACCAAGTGAAAAACTTATTTAGCTTAATGTAACAGAAACCCTATTCCACCACCACCCTCGTCCCCTGCTGGGTCCAAAAGTAAAGACGCTCCATATCAGCATATCTGACGTTGACACAGCCATGCGAAACACGAGCCTTACCGAACAGATTGTGCCAGTAGGCACCGTGGATGTAATAGCCCAGACCGGAGGAACTGCGGGTAAACAGCAAATTCCATTTGGTATTAGGCAAGTCGAAACCTGGACCGCCATAGTGTTTGACCGGAATCTTGTCCAAGATCGTAAACTCGCCCCGTGGAGTCGGCATACCTGGTTTGCCTGTTGAAACAGGAATCGTATCCAAGTCCCGTCCACCAAAACTGTAAGTCAGAGTTAAATTCTTATCATCAACCCGAATTAATTTCTCCAACTTCACTGGCTCCAAACTAATTGGATCGAATCCAGCCGCTACTTCGGTTCCGTCCAAAAATAAATCCCCGTCCGAGTCGGGGTTCAGTAATCCAGTGCCTAATTTTATCTCCCAGTCGTCGTTCAAGTAGTCCAGATCCGAATCTACATCAACTAAACGACGTTCATCGGCATGGCGCGGCGAGTAGCCGTTCACTATCTCGAGCCCGTCGGCATAACCATCACCATCGGTATCCGAAACTAATCGGTCGGTAAAGTAGACCGTCTCTTCTAACCTGTCGGTCAAACCGTCACCGTCGGTATCTAGCTCAGTTACAGCCGAGACCGAGGCCACACTGCTATTTCCGAACAAGCAGAAAACCAACACTACTCCGACACCTATTTTAATTCGAAGATCCATGTTTGTTTTTATTAGGCTAAGTATAGCACTTTTTTGAGGACTTGAAAAGAGCGGAATCGAAATCCGCTCTCCAATTTCGCTAATTTTAAATTAAAAAATGACCCTAAACCATTATTGGTACATTAGTACTAGCCAAGGCCAAGGCCAGAGCCAACGCATCGGCTGCATCATCTGGTCTTGGCAACTGCTCTAATCTAAGAAGAATCTGAACCATCTTCTGCATCTCTGTCTTATCTGCTCGTCCGTGTCCACAAACGGCCATCTTTACCTCGGCCGGACTAAATTCAATGCACGATACACCCTGTTGAGTTAGGCATAAAAGGATCACCCCACGTGCCTCAGCCACTGGAATTGCGGTTTTAGCATTTCTAGAAAAAAATAATCGCTCAACAGCTGCCTGATCTGGATGAAATTCTGTTATTAACTTCACCAAACCATCGTGAATATCCTGCAAACGTTCTCCAGTTGGTGCACCAGCCGCAGTCCGCAGGCTACCGTAAGCCAAACAACGATCACGACCACAAGAACGTGAAATTAAACCGTAGCCCATATCTGCATAGCCCGGATCTATGCCAAGAATAATCTGCTCAGTTTTTTCATGTTTATAATTCAACATTGGAGTAGATATCTGAAACATCCTCATCGTCATCAAGTGCTTCGAATAGACTTTCAATCTGTCCGCGAATAGCTGACTCGACCTCGGCTGTCTCTTTAGCTTCCCATTCCAAACCAACCTCAAATGTATCGAGACTGATTCCAGCTGCAGCTTGACGGACCTGCATCAAAGAATCTGGCTGGCAGGTTAAGATCTGCACCCCATTCTCCGTAGCGAGATCATCTGTACCTGCTTCGATTAACGTTAGCTGTTCATCGTCAGACAATCCGGATTTACCTCGAGCTCTAACCACTCCCCGACGGACAAACATCCATTGCACAGAACCGCTACCACTTAAATTTCCACCATGCTTACTAAAAACATGCTTGAGACTAGAGCTAGTGCGATTCCGGTTGTCAGTTAGAGCCTCAACCAGTACAGCCACTCCACCTGGACCGAACCCCTCATACAGCACCTCCTCAATAATGCCACCAGCAATCTCCCCTGTTCCGCGTTTAATGGCCTGATCGACCTTGTCTTTGGTCATGTTGGCAGCTAACGCCTTGTCGATCGCTGTACGCAACGAAAAATTGAACTCCGGATCTCCACCATTGCGAGCAGTCACAGTAATATTCTTGGATAGTTTGGTGAAAAGTGCCGCACGCCTCAAATCAGCAGCACCTTTCCGATGTTTGATGTTCGCCCATTTCGAATGTCCTGACATAAAAGAAAAATCGCTAGGTTGACCAACATCCTGCACTCTACCATCAACAAACAGTTGCCTCAATGAGGCAAAAAGGCCGAATTGTTTAGCAGTCAAATTTAAGATGAGTACGAAATACGTACGAATAAACAAAACCCCGCCAGAGGACGGAGTTTTGTTTGTTATTTTTGACCGAAAGACCAACTACTCCTTGGCCTGATCAGATCCAACGTCTGGAGCTTCCTCCTTTAGTGTTTGCTGGTCACCACTATCGTTAGTTGCTTCATCCGCAACCTCCGTCGCTAATACTGGCCAACTACCATCTTCAGGGTAGACTGTGACCGGATCCAATCCAGTACCCGCTGGAATCAGTCGACCGATAATAATGTTTTCCTTAAGACCCTCGAGCGGATCAATCTTACCAGTAACCGCTGCGTTGATTAGTACCCGAGCTGTCTCTTGGAATGAGGCAGACGACAAGAAGCTCTGAGTAGAGAGCGAGATCTTAGTGATACCCAGGAACAACTCTTGTGCTTTAGCGAGCTGACCACCACTCTCCTTGATCTTGGCATTCTCAATCATGAACTGAGCCTTCTCAATGATCTCTCCAGGCAACAAATCAGTATCTCCAGCATCGCTAACGTTAACACGAGAGAACATTTGACGGACGATAATCTCGATGTGCTTGTCGTTGAGTTTCTGACCTTGTGACGTATAAATGGCCTGCACATCTTTGAGAACATACTTCTGCACCGCCTCCTTACCACGGAGTTTGTACAACAACTGAAGATCAAGATGGCCATCAGTGATGGGTTGCCCAGCTTCGACCTGATCACCGGTTCGAACGTAAATCACATAACCCGGAGGAATGATGTAGTCTTTATCCTTCTCGATATCACGAACAACTTTGACGCTCTTCTTGTTGATCTTGGCGCTGCCCGAACGTTCGGAAACAATCTCGGTACCATCCTTACGTCTAATAAGCAACTGACCTTCCTTAACTTTGGCACCCTCTTCGACTAACACCTCCTCATCCCGGTTCAACTTATAAGTTTCACCATCCTTATCCTGATAGCGGACCCGAACGATCTTATGTCCAACAAAAGGAGCAAGTAACTTCTGACCTTCAGGGCCTTCAATCATGTGTCGTTCGATCTCCTCGACCGTCACCTGACCTGAGACCTCAGTCATGTAGGCCCGACGCTTAGGTGGTCGTGCCTCAAACAATTCTTCGACACGTGGTAGACCTTGAGTGATATCAGAACCACCAGCCACACCTCCACTATGGAAGGTACGCATAGTGAGCTGGGTTCCTGGTTCACCGATCGACTGAGCGGCCATAATACCGACCGGAACACCAATCTTGACCGGCTTATTGTAAGCCAAATCGTAACCGTAGCATTTCTTACAAATACCTTTAGGTAAACGGCACTCAAGCACTGATCTGACGTGTACTTGTTCAAGGTCTAAAGAAGTCAAATTGCGAGCAACACTCTCGGTTACCAATTCACCCTTCTTAATAAGAGCCTTGCCACTCTCTGGATCTTTGATCTCCTCTAGTAAGTATCGACCTAAGATGCGGCCGACCACGGTCTGCCCCATCTCCTCGCTCTCTTTTTTGGTAATCAGATTACCCTTGGTGTCACCACAATCCTCTTCGCGAATAACCACGTCTTGCGACACATCGACTAGACGACGAGTTAGGTAACCAGCGTTAGCAGTACGTAAAGCCGTATCGGATGAACCCTTACGTGCACCATGTGTCGAGATAAAATACTCCAGTACATCAAATCCTTCTTTGAAGTTAGCTTTAACCGGTAATTCAATAATTTCACCTGATGGGCTGGCCACCAGACCCTTCATACCAATAATCTGAGTAAGCTGGCCCCAAGATCCACGCGCACCCGACTCAATCATCGACGAAGTCGGACCATCCTTCGGTAAATTCTCCTTAGCTAACTTAGTTACTCGATCTTTGATGTTGGACCAAATATCGACGATCTTGGAGTGACGCTCTGATTTAGTCAGCAAACCTTCTTGATACTGTTCTTCAACCTCCTCAATGGATTTGTCTCCTTCCTCGATCAACAAATTTTTCGATGGAATGGCTGGTAGATCGGCCATACCCCACGAATAACCAGAAACAGTAATGTAGTGGTAGCCAATGTTCTTCAAATCATCAACCAATTGAACAGTTCGTTCTTGCCCACACTTCTCCAAACACTCACGTACAATCTCACCAACCTGCTTAGCATCGAGTTGTTGATTGACGTAGCCGAAATGCTCTGGAATGACTCGATTTAAGATAATGCGTCCAACATTAGTATCGACTGGTTTCTCGCCCGGCTGCAACCGAACCGAAATCAACTCACGCATTTCAATCTTGCGCAGACGATAGGCCAAAACAGCCTCCTTGGGATTACTGAATAAACGTGGCTTCTCCAATCCTCCTTGAGGAGGAATGGTCGAGGTCATGTAGTAGATACCCCAAGCCACATCCTTATCCGGACGAATGATTGGAGCACCAGTGGCTGGCTTGAGTAAATTATGAGTAGCCATCATTCGCTCACGAGCTTCTTTCTTGGCTTCTTCGGTGAGTGGTACATGAACAGCCATCTGGTCACCATCGAAGTCCGCATTGAAAGACGGGCAGACCATCGGATGAATTTGAATGGCCTTACCTTCAATCAGTTTGGGCTGAAAAGCTTGAATACCTAGTCGATGCAAGGTCGGAGCACGATTCAGTAAGACCAAAGAATCACTAGTAATCTCTTCGAGAATATCCCAAACCTCTGGATGATCAGATTCAATGTAACGATTAGCACTCCGGATGTTGTGGCAGTAACTACGCTTGATCAACTGCGAGATAACAAACGGCTTAAACAACTCTAAGGCCATCATTTTTGGCAAACCGCATTGATTCAACTTCAAAGTTGGACCAACCACAATGACGGAACGTCCCGAATAGTCGATACGCTTACCCAACAAGTTCTGACGGAAACGACCTTGCTTACCCTTCAAAATATCGGCTAACGACTTAAGCTGACGCTTCTTACCGGTAGCAGCGACCACAGTCTTAGCCTGACGGGCGGAGTTGTCGATCAAAGCATCGACTGCCTCCTGCATCATGCGCTTCTCATTCCGGGTAATAACTTCCGGTGCATTCAAGTCCATCAATTTCTTCAAACGATTGTTCCGATTGATAACCCGACGGTACAGATCATTAAGGTCAGAAGCAGCAAAACGTCCACCATCAAGGGGAACCATTGGACGGAGGTCTGGCGGAATAACCGGGACCGCAACCATAACCATCCACTCAGGTCTAATACCATTAGTTTTAAGTGCCTTGAGCAACTTGACCCGACGGACCAATTTGTCGTAACGAGCACCAACCATCACATCGAGCATCTCTTCTTCTAGCTCGGCAATTTTAACATCGATGTCAGTCTTCTCGAGCAGATAACGAATGGCCTCTGCACCAATACCAGCATCGAAAATGTGACCATACTTCAGTGACCAATCCTGATAAACACTCTCAGAGATGATCCGATTGACTGTAATCTCCTTGAGTTCCTTCTCAACTGTACGGAAATCTTCATCTAAATCTTTAAGCTTCTGAGTCTTGAGATCAAAAGCTTCAGCCAACAGTTTCTCCTGATCAATCTTCTTATCGGTATTCTTCTCAGACTCGTCAACGATCCGCTTATACTCATTCTCAATCTGCTTTTTCTTGGACTTGTATTCTTCTTTCACCTGCTCCAACGTCTCAGTCTTAGCATCCTCGCGTACTGCAGTGACAATGAAGTTAGCAAAATAGATAACCTTTTCAAGATTTTGCACCGACAAATCGAGGACTAAACCAATCTTCGAAGGCACACCACGCAAAAACCAGATATGCGAAACTGGAGCTGATAGTTCGATGTGACCCATGCGCTCACGACGCACCAATGAGTGAGTCACTTCGACACCGCATTTATCGCAAATAATTCCCTTGTAACGCACCTTCTTGTATTTACCGCAGTAACATTCCCAATCCTTCGACGGACCGAAAATTTCCTCAGCGAAAAGGCCACCCTTCTCCGGTTTTTGGGTACGATAGTTAATCGTTTCAGGATTGGAGACCTCTCCGTAAGACCAACCACGGATCACCTCCGGCGACGCCAACTTAAGACGTACGGCGTCGAAGTCCTGAATCTTGAACTGCTCTGCTATGGGGTTCATATGATTCTATGATGATCCAGGATTAGTCCTCGTACTCTTCGCGATTTCCGCTAGACGCAGATCGCTTTTCTGATCCAGCATCGGCCGACCTGCCCGATGCTACGCCAACCAACAACGAAGGCATGGTACCTTGCCGCAGCTCTTCGGCATCCACTCGCTTCCCACCCTTCATGAGTTCGACATCAAGTGCCAATCCCTTCAACTCACGAATGAGTACGTTGAACGACTCAGGAATATTAATTTTCCTGATTGGTTCACCTTTAATGATCGACTCATACGCCTTAGCTCTACCAGGTACGTCATCAGACTTAATGGTCAGGATCTCTTGCAAAGTATGAGCTGCACCATAGGCTTCCAAAGCCCAAACTTCCATTTCACCAAACCTCTGTCCACCAAATTGAGCCTTACCACCCAAAGGCTGTTGAGTTATGAGCGAGTACGGACCAATCGAACGTTGATGGATCTTGTCCTCGACCATGTGGTTCAGTTTGAGCATGTACTTATGGCCGATAGTGACCTTGTTATCGAAGGGCACACCTGTACGACCATCAAACAAAGTCAGCTGTCCAGTCTCCGGGAACCCGGCCTCCCTAAGCTCTCCGCGAATTTCATCTTCAGTGATACCGTTCAAAGTCGGAGTAACTACGTGGTAGCCCAGAGCATTAGCTGCCAGACCTAGATGAGTTTCTAAAATCTGGCCTAGGTTCATACGTGACACGACACCGAGCGGCGACAGGATGATGTCGACCGAAGTACCGTCCTCTAGGAAAGGCATGTCTTCAACTGGAACGATCTTGGAAACCACACCCTTGTTACCGTGTCGGCCAGCCATCTTATCGCCAACCTGGATCTTGCGTAGCGTGGCGATCGAAACCTGAATAGACTGAATGACTCCCGGTGGGAGCTTGTCACCCTGTTCACGAGAGAAAACCTTAATATCCACCACCTTGCCATGACCACCGTGCTCCAGATACAGAGAACTATCTCGCACATCACGAGCTTTCTCGCCGAAAATCGCACGCAATAACTTCTCTTCAGCGGAAAGCTCAGTCTCACCTTTAGGGGTAATCTTACCGACTAAAATATCACCTGAACTGACTTCAGCACCGATTCGGACAATACCTTCGGCATCTAGATTTGCCAGCTTCTCTTCACTAATGTTCGGAATATCAGAAGTCACCAATTCTGGACCAAGTTTGGTCTCACGTACGTCGATTGGGAAATTCTCTATGTGTATGGATGTAAAGCGATCCTTCTGGACCATTCGTTCAGAGACGATGATGGCGTCCTCGTAGTTGTAACCCTCCCAAGAGAGGAAAGCTACTAGTAGATTCTGTCCCAGAGCCAACTCACCATGATCAATGGAAGATCCATCAGCCAACAAATCACCGGTTTTGACTTCCTGTCCCAGATCAACCCGCGGACGCTGATTCATACAGGTCGAACCATTCGACCGTACAAATTTACTCAAGTTGAAAACATCCTCATTGCCATCCTTACCAGTTACAACAATGCGATCAGACTGAACCAAAGTCACCTTTCCATCGCACTTAGATACCATGACATGTCCAGAATCCAATGCAGCTCGACGCTCCATGCCTGTGCCAACGATTGGTGCATCCGGATTGATGCAAGGCACAGCTTGTCGCTGCATGTTTGACGCCATCAAAGCACGGTTGGCATCATCGTGTTCGAGGAATGGAACGCAGGAGGTCTGAATGGAGACAATCTGTTTAGAAGAAACGTCCATGTAATCGATCTGATCGACATCTTCGACAGACGGTTCACCAAATTTACGTACACTAACACGTGGCTCAATAAAGTAGCCGCGTTCGTCCAACTTAGTAGTCGCGGAAGTTGTGATCGATTTCTCTTCAGTGAAAGCATTCAAATAGACGATCTCACTCGTAGCTCGTGGCTTGATTGGAACTGATTCTAAACCTAGCTTAGCAATACTCTTGGCATCGGCAGCCGAAATTTCGTTGCCATCTTTAACCAACACCTTCTTACCATCAAGAATGTCACCTCTCGCCATCTCCCCAGTTGCGCTTTGACCATCATTCTTAACTGCGCGCAAAACCTTACGATAGGGAGTCTCAATAAACCCGTATTCATTGATCCTAGCGTAGCTCGCCAAGTGACCAACTAGTCCAATGTTCGGACCTTCAGGTGTGGCAATCGGGCAAATACGTCCATAGTGAGTCGGATGTACGTCACGTACGTCGAATCCGGCCCGCTCACGCGACAATCCACCTGGACCCATGGCTGATAGACGCCGTTTGTGTTCGAGTTCAGCTAACGGATTGACCTGATCCATGAACTGCGACAACTGAGAAGACATGAAGAACTCACGAATCACACCAATAATCGGTCGAGCATTGACCAATTTGGATGGCGACAAGGTCAGAATGTCCATGGTAGACATGCGATCCTTGATGATGCGCTCCATGCGAGACATACCGACACGCAACCTGTTTTGTACTAGCTCACCAGCAGAACGCACACGACGATTACCAAGATGATCGACATCATCTGGTTCTTCTTGAGTGATGTTTAACCGAATTAATTCACGAACAATAGTTACCAGGTCCTCACGTCTCAAGATTCGGTTCTCTGGTCGGTCGATATCGTCCTGAGTGTAGTTCAATCCAAACCGTTGCGAGAATTTATAACGACCCACCTTACCCAAATCGTAACGATCGAAGTTGAAGAACATCGAGTAAATCAAAGAACGAGCATTATCGACAGTTGCCAGGTCACCCGGTCGAATACGTTTGTAAACCTCTTTTAATCCTGTGTCCTCTTCTTTGGCAATGTCTTTATCGACTGTGCTCTGCATGTAATTAATAGAAGGATGCACATCAACATCAGCAAACAATGCCAGTATCTCTTCGTCACTGGAGTAACCAAAAGCACGCAGTAGTGAACTGACTGCCACCTTCCTCTTTCGATCAATCTTTACCCAAATAACATTGTTAGAGTCGGTCTCCATCTCGAGCCAAGCACCACGATTCGGAATAATCTTGGCACCGAAATACTTACGACCACGAACGTTATCTACGGTGAAAAATACACCAGCCGAGCGAACCAACTGAGAGACAATAACACGCTCGATACCATTAATGACGAAGGTTCCACGATCGGTCATTAGTGGAAAATCGCCTAAATAAATCTCCTGTTCTTTGGTCTCAGCTGTCCGTTTGTTAATCAAACGAGCACGCACTCGCAACGGAGCCTCGAAAGTTAAGTTCTTAGCTCGGGCTGTCACCTCATCGAACTTGGGCTCATCTAGATAGTAGTCAAGAAAGTACAACTCTAGATCACGACCGATAAAATCCCTGACCGGAGAGATCTCTTCGAATAGCTCTCGCAAGCCATCATTGAAGAGCCACCCATAGGAATTCTTCTGAATCTCGATTAAATCGGGCAACTCCATCGAATCCACGATGCCCGTAAAAGACTTGCGCTCCCTCGATACTGGCTTGACGCGTTTAAATCTCATAGGTAACTGTGAATCGCTTCAAGTTCGGGGTGACGAAGCCCGATCTCAATGCGTCTTATTTACGATCTTGATAGAAATAGTTGAGCTATAGCGCCGGTTGCATCAAGCCTCCTCTTCCGACGCTCGATCCACTTCACACAACTAATTTCTTTATTTTGGCTAATAAACAAAAACATCCCCTTGCTATTCGGACACCGTTTTTGGCAACCGGAGCAAGGCGATTGTTGTGATGGCCAAGTTAGGCGACAGTTTCGGCCAACATCACTTATTTACGTCTACTTAGGGCAAAATTACCCTTATTACGCCTAGTGGCGCGTCGTCGACAAATCTATCAAAAATTGATTTAAAGGTCAAGAGCTGACCTTTCATCTTGTCAAGAGTTCAAAATAATTAACTAAAATAAGCGATTTTTTGATCATTTCAACTAGACCTCAGTAGTTGAAAAAACTCTTAGAAGCCTTAAAAACTTATCCACAAGGTCTTTTAGCCTTAACCATCAAGGTTGTATTTTTTCACCAGCTGAAATAATACCTTTCTAATAAGAAAGGGGTGTAAAAAACACCTTTAAACCTAGTCTAAGACCAAAAAAAGAAGTATCATTATTAAATAATAGACGACTCTCTGCATAGCCGCGGCTACAGTCAAGTTAAATCCATCCGGGCATTAGAGATGGCCCAATGACGTCTTCGTCTCTGATCCATCCCCTTTCCCTGACCCTCAGGGTTCTGCCCTCTCGTCGAATGCACTCGGCATCGGCACTTCTCGGACAGACACTTTCTCGGTAGCTGCGGCCCTATAGCGAGTCGTTTTCTGTTTTTAGTAAAAAAATTTCTTAGGTGTCGCCCAATTTGATATAATCCTTCCCGAAAGGCAGACTCCATCCATTAAATTTGTTTATGGCCAGAAGAAACTACCGACGGAGAGAAAAAACATCCCGTCGAAACGACGGACCAACCTTCGAAATGTCGCCCAAGGCTAAACGTGAACTAGCTGCCGTATTACTGGTGGTTCTAGCTTTAGTCTCCACCTTAGCCTTCTTTCAGATAGCTGGACCGGTCGGCCACCTACTTAACGTGTCACTTGGCACACTTTTCGGTTTACTAAAATACATCTTCCCAGTCGTACTGCTAGTCATTGCAGCTTGTCTGGCTTTTCCTGAACGTTATCCAATCCGCCGTATAACAATCATCAGCATCGGCTTCTTATTAGTTTCCATTGCCGCGCTGATCGATATTATAAAATCGGCTAGTGAAAGTGGTTCTCTATATATTGAAGAAATCAGCTCAGCTGGCGGATACCTCGGCCTGATCCTAGCCTACCCCTTGGTCGCACTACTAGGACTCTGGGCTGCAGTTATTATTATCGTGGCAGTCATACTAGCCTCTGTGGTCCTAGCTTCCAATCTATCGCTCCACGAGCTCTGGGAGAAAGTCAGGTATTCGGATCTGATCCCCTTCGGTAACAAAGATAGTATGGATGACGATGAAGAAGAGTTTGAAGATGAGGATACAATTGAAGACGACGAAGATGCAGAAAAAGATGACGAGGAAACCGATGAGTCATCGAAAGATTCTGTTCGTGTTAGTGACTACGATCTAGAACCAGTCCCTAAACCAAGAAAGCACTATCGCAAAATACCAATTCCTATTGACCTACTCGAAAACCGCATTTCCAAACCAACCTCTGGCGACATCCATGGTCGAATGATGACTATCCGAAAAACACTCGAGAACTTCGGTGTACCGGTGGAGATGGGTGATGTGAGTGTCGGACCAACAGTAACTCAATTCACTCTCAAACCATCCGACGGAGTCAAACTAGCACGCATTACTTCATTATCGAACGATCTGGCACTAGCTTTAGCCGCACACCCGATCCGTATTGAGGCACCAATACCTGGCAAGTCACTAGTTGGAATCGAGGTCCCGAACCATACAGTAGCTACGGTTACTCTGCGCGAAGTATTGGAGTCAAAAGAATTCGCCCAACGCAAATCTCAACTAACGATCTGCTTGGGTCGTGATGTGGCAGGTAAGGCTTGGTTGGCCGACATGTCCAAAATGCCACACTTGCTAGTCGCTGGTGCCACTGGTTCCGGTAAGACGGTCTGTCTCAACACCATCATCTTGTCACTCATTTACCAGAACAGTCCTGAAGATTTGAAGTTACTACTAATAGATCCAAAACGAGTCGAACTGCCAGTCTATAACGGTATTCCTCACTTATTGACACCGGCCATTACCGAAGTCCCAAAAATCATCAACTCATTCAAATGGGCCATTGGTGAGATGGAACGACGGTTCGATTTACTCTCTAAGTCAGCCTGTCGCGATATTGGTAGTTACAATGAAAGAAATCCGGATGACAAATTGCCTTACATTGTACTGGTAGTCGATGAACTGGCTGATTTAATGGTGGCTTCGGCTGCCGAAGTCGAGGCGGCTATCATTCGTCTGGCCCAAATGTCTCGGGCGGTTGGTATTCATCTCGTCATTGCTACTCAACGTCCATCAGTCGACGTTATCACTGGACTAATCAAAGCCAACATTACCTCGCGTATCGCCTTCTCGGTCGCCTCGTCCATGGATTCTCGAACTATTCTCGATACACCTGGGGCGGAAAAACTAGTTGGTCGTGGTGACATGCTCTTCGTATCTTCCGACCTATCCAAACCTAAACGTATCCAGTGTTGCTACGTTAGTGATCGAGACATCAAACAAGTAGTTGGCTTCATTGTCGAGAAGATGGATGAACCAGTTGAATATGTTGAAGGTGTTACCGAAAAGAAGACTGGTGGTAGTTCGAGCTTCTCCGGAGCCGACGATGATGACGATGAACTTTATGATGAGGCCCGGGCAACTGTAGTCAAAGCTGGTAAAGCCTCGGCCTCTTATCTACAACGACGTCTAAAAGTTGGCTATGCGCGAGCTGCACGATTGTTGGACTTGCTCGAAGAACGAGGTATCATTGGACCCGGAGATGGAGCCAAACCGAGGCAGATTTTAGTTCATGGCATCAACGATGAGGATGGAGTCCATTTCTCCGAAGACGACGAGGAATGACGATGATGTAAATTGCTCGGTCAACTAAAGATTTTAGATGGAAAAGAAAAAAAACAATGGAAACGTCCGGGTAGCTCAAATACTCAGCGGTGCTAGAGCTGATGAAGGTCTAACGCGTTCAGAAGCAGCAGCTAAGTCCGGTGTACCCGAAAGATATATTGCCTTTTTTGAAGGCGACTTAAAGAGTGGCGTGACAGCCGATGTTTTTGCTCGAAACAAGCTGGCTGAATACTGCCACTTTTTACGATTTGATCCTAAAACAATTGTTGCGGCCTATCGAAATGAACAACAACTTCTTCCTTCTACACCAATTGAATTCTCACCGCGTCTACGTCGTCATCCACTTACCCATATACCTACTACCAAGTTACTAGTCACACCCAACATAATCCGAACTTCTTTAATTGTTCTGGCTGTCTTTGGTGTTGGTCTTTTTTTTGCAGTTAGAACCTATCACATGGTTGCACCACCGATGCTAACTCTAGCTTCGCCACAAGATGGTCTGGTACTCCACGACAAGATGTTAACCATTGAAGGAAGAACTGAACGAGAGGTTCAATTACTAGTAAATGGTAAACTGATCACCATTGACGATAGCGGAAACTTTACTGACCAGATGGATTTACGTGATGGACTCAACGTCATCACTGTGACAGCAGCTCGAAGACACGGCAAAAGCACCGAACTAACCCGTCGAGTAGTTGTCGATCCACGAGATAGACCAACCGCCGCTCTAGGTGGAACCTCCGAACGGTAGAACCGACTTTGGCCCTTGCGCCAAATTAATCAATCAGTTAAGCAACTAAGGCCATAACTCTTAAACCACGCACTACTATGGCTCCTAAAAACACGGGTCAAGCCGATGCCAAAGGCTCGACCGACAATAACAAGGGCGCACGACTGCAAGCTGTGGGAGCTGCAATCGAGCAGATCAAACAGAGGTACGGAGACGGATCAATCATGAAACTTGGCGATGCCAAGCGAACCAATGTAGACGCCATACCAACAGGTTGTCTATCGCTCGACTTAGCCTTGGGAGTTGGTGGAATGCCGCGCGGCCGAGTGGTTGAAATCTTCGGTCCAGAAGCATCGGGTAAAACCACCCTGGCCCAGCACGTCATTGCCGAGATTCAAAAACTGGGTGGGACAGCCGCCTTCGTGGATGCCGAGCATGCGCTGGATCCGGAATACGCGACCAAGATCGGTGTCAACATTAACGAACTGTTGATCTCCCAACCAGATAACGGTGAACAAGCACTCGAAATTACCGAAACATTGGTTCGCTCTGGTGCGATCGATGTAGTAGTAATCGACTCGGTAGCCGCTCTAGTACCCAAGGCCGAAATTGAGGGTGAAATGGGTGACCAACATATGGGACTGCAAGCTAGGCTGATGAGTCAGGCGCTCAGAAAACTGACCGGTATCACGGCTAAGACCAACACCGTCGTCATCTTCATCAATCAGATTCGACATAAAATTGGCATCGTCTTTGGTAATCCAGAAACCACTTCTGGTGGTAATGCGCTCAAATTCTACTGCTCGGTCCGTGTGGAGGTACGCCGCTCGGCTCAAATCAAGCAAGGTGACAAAATTATCGGCAATCAGGTCAAGGTTAAAATCGTCAAAAACAAGGTAGCACCACCATTCCGCACCTGCACTTTTGACATTATGTACAACGAAGGAATCTCAATCTCGGGTGATGTGCTTGACCAAGGAGTTGAGCAGGGAGTGATCACCAAATCCGGTAACAGCTACTCCTACAACGAAATCAAGCTGGGTGTTGGACGGGAGACGGCCAAGGCCTTCCTGAAAGCTGATCCGAAACTGATCGCCAAACTGAGAAAGGAAATCATGGACAAGGCCCAGGCTGCAGAAAATGCACCAATGGTTAAAGAGAAGGATAAAGCTCAGGCTTGAGAAGGTAAAAAATTATAGCGAGCCAAACGCCACCACTGCGGTGGCGTTTTTGGTCTGAATGTCTTGCTTACTCCAAACCCACAACTGCCTGGATCAGTCCTGTGGTATTCTTTCGGCATATGCGCCCTACTCACTTCCTCACTGTTATTGCCGTAGCTATCACCCTCGGATCGGGAGTGTTTGCTTGGATGGTCTGGGAAGATGAACGTGACATCGACATAAAATCGACCTTCTCAGTTATCCGGCCACCTGCTGATCGAAAAACTTTGGAAGACGAGCTGGTACCGTCTTACTCAAGTGGAATGGAGCCGGCCGAATTCTTTGATCGGGCCTACGAACAAGCCGACGAGTTGCCACACGTCCCCGCTCGAAGTGTTCTGGTGGCACATCACCTGCTGGTCGCTCCAAGAATCGCCGAACTATTCGAGTCCATTGGAGATGATCAACCTCAGACCGTCGTTATCCTGAGTCCTAATCATTTCTCCATCGGCGGCAGCTCAGCCCTCTTGAGCCGCGGAACCTGGAACACGCCGTATGGCCCAGTCAGCACCGACACGGACGCGGTCGACCTGTTGCTCAAAGCAACGGCCGGACTCGATCTGCCCCCGACCGAACACATTCGACACGATGTTCGTGTCGACGAGCGCGCCTTCCCTGGTGAGCACGGTATCGGCTCAATCACTCCGTTCGTGGCACGCTCGTTCCCGAACGCCCACATCGTGCCCATCGTACTTCACGACAGCTTCCCGCTCGAAGGTCAGCAGGCGCTCGCTGCCGCCATAGTCTCCTCGATTCCGGACGCAATCGTCGTGGCGAGTATGGATATGTCGCATAACCTTCCATTGTATGCGGCGTCGTTCCATGACGAGATAACCCAAGCGGCCCTCGAACGAGGACGCTGCGACGGAACCTGCAGCCTAGAAATCGACGCGAACGCGGTCATGAGCGTTCTATTCGAAGTGAACCGTCTGCGTGGCGAACAGACTTGGATGGAGATGTACCACGGTAGTTCGCTCGACCTGCTCGGTACGACTGACGTGAATTCGTCGGCCTGGCGAGAAAACACCAGCCACATCATCGGACGCTTCACCGAGGGACCGGCGGAAGGCGAGAGTCTGGCGAGCATGATCTTCGTCGGCGACGTCATGCTAGATCGCGACATTAGACTAATGATTGGCCGCGACGGGGTCGATGCACCATGGCGGGAAATGGACCGCTTCCTATCTGGAACTAACCTGGCGGTTGGAAATCTCGAAGGAGTGCTGAGCGACCGCAGTAGTAAGATGACCTACGATCCTCCGTTCGAACTGGTCATGAGTCCGGAAGCTGTCATCGAAGCCAGCTCGCATCTCGATCTCGTCTCGCTGGCGAACAACCATACACGCGATCTGGGGAGCAGCGGCGAAACGGAGATGCAAAATCAGCTCGATGAAATCGGATTCCTTTGGTTCGGCTCATGGCGCACGCCATTACCGGTCCATCACGGCGAAATCGACGGATTGTCTTACAGCATCATCGGCTACCATGCCTTCGCGCCGAACGAACTTGAGCTATTAGACGTGATTGCGTCGGAAAAGAGAGACGGACGACTCGTCATTGTCATGCCACACTGGGGCAATGAATACGCACTCACCCATTCGGCGGCTCAACATGCACTGGCTCAAAAAATGATCAGGGTCGGTGCGGACCTGATTGTTGGTTCGCATCCGCATATGGTCCAGGATATCGAGCTGGTTGATGGCGTGCCGGTCGTCTACTCCTTGGGCAACTTCATCTTCGACCAGTACAACGTAGAAGGCTGGAACCAGCTTGCAATCGGCGTGATGACTGACGGGGAAAACCTGTCCCTGCGTCTGCTGCCGACCTACGGCCGAGGCGGACGGCCGACTCCGATCTCCGACACGGCGGCGACAGCCATCTTCAAGTCGATCGCCGAACGGTCAGATCCGCAACTTACGGCTCAACTACGCAGTGGAAGACTTGATAGTGTGATAAGATCGTACTGATAGTGCGTCGTCACTAACGATGTCCATCTCATTAATCAAGCAATATGTCTTTAGACAATCCGAACGAAAAACAGGTAACCAAACGGCAACTGATGACCGGCGTAGCTGTCGGCATCTTTCTATTGCTAGCGATCGGTGGTGCGATCATTATCGGCAGTATGACCGCCTCCACTATCAAAGAAAGAACGGAGTCAAATACACTGCTCAAGGAGCAGCTCCAGCAAGCCAAAGACGAACTACTCACGCTCCGCGACGAACAAACGAATCAGGATCCAGACTCGACCGAATCATCTCTCATAACCGAGCTGGCCAACGGCCAAACTGAACCGACTGTAGTCTCCTACGGTGGCGAGCTGGACATCGATTGGATACCGGTCGACCTGCAAAAAAGGTCCGCCCCACTGCCGTCGTTCAGGGCAGCCCTCGGTTATTTTTCCGATGATAAAACGCACACTTCTGATGTAGGTAATGATTCTTTCTTCGCTGGAGATTCTTACCCTCTAGGCCAAGTCCGAGGTGGTGCTTATGACGGCTATGAACTGACCCAACAGACGGTTATCTTTCTCGGCATGGGAGCTTCTTTCCCTAACTTCTACGTCCTTGTTCCGTCCTCACCACTCAGCCGTTCAGTCATCCTGGACTCGTATCCGCCGTACGATACAGGACTAATAGGAGCTACTACTGCATCCAATGCTAAATCAGTCCGCAAATGGCTCACGGACGATTTTCCAGAGGGAACATTGGACATCATTGCCGCAGGAACTGCCTTCGAGACCGAGACACACATTCCCACATTCGACAATGTCGGTATGTTTTCCGACGATCAAGGCAACAGCTTCTCGATCGTCAACATACTAAACCGCGAAAATGCCATTTCCACACCTAAGAATGGCAAGGCCGTCCGTCTGACCGGACCCAAGGCCGAAATAGAAACCTATGAAAGGGAAGATGGCTCGTTCTACTATCTACGCGAGGATGGGATGATGCTCAGACTAGAGATAGCACTTCCGTTCATGAACAACCGAAACGAAATGGTTTCCGACCTTAATTTCAGATGGACGGACGGCAGCGAGCAAACGGTCAGGATGACCCCCGGCACCCGCGGAGGCTGTGGCTTCTCTCATTTCACTTCCGTCTTCACTGAGGATGACATCAAACCACTGACTAAAGTCGGTGACCTGCGCAACGTCACCACCGGACAGTTTGATGTTCCGATTTATCGCTCGGAGAACCTCGACTCAGCCGCCTATACCGACCTCATGGAGACGACCTACCAAACAGAGGAGCAGAAAGCAGCCGGCGACTGGCGCACCGAACAAGACTCCGTAGTCTTTGTACGTGACGGACTTGGCCGCTGGATACGCCTCACTAACATCATGGTTGGTCCGCAAGGTGAATGCGGCAAGCCGGTCATCTACCTCTATCCGGAAACCGAGACCAACATCGACGTACGTCTCGAACCGACCGGCGGATTCTCCGCGACCGAACCGACCTACAATAATGGTTGGCGCATTACGGCCAGTCCGGACGGACAGCTTGTAGACCGCAACGATGGCGAGTCCTACCCCTACCTGTTCTGGGAAGGGATCGGCGGACTCTATGAAGATCCAGAAAATTACTGGGTTGTGGCTAAGGAAGACGTACCGAGTTTCCTGCACGACACGCTGGTCGAAATCGGCCTCGTCGACCACGAGATTGCTGACTTCACGGAGTTCTGGTTGCCCCGTATGGAAGCCTCAGTTTACTACCGCATCGGCTTCCACGACACTGAGACGATGGATCGGATCGCTCCTCTCGAGACCACTCCATCGCCGGACAGTGTCCTGCGCATCCTCATGGACTTCATCGAACTCGACGGACCGGAACCTTCGAATCCCCCGACTATCCGACCTTTCGTTCGCCGGGGTTTCACTGTCGTCGAGTGGGGCGGCGTCCTACGATAGGACTTTCAAAGTAATTAGGTTCAGACAAAAGACGTCGCTGTAAAAGGCGGCGTTTTTGGTTAAATCGGTAGCCAAACCTTGACAAAGACGGTTTTTGCCGATAGACTTCAACGTCGTCGGTCTGACAACCGACACACCGGTCTGGAGCTGGCCGCCGCACAGTGCGACGGAAGCGTCCCGATCGGCCTCTCACCGGGGCTGACCCTGAAAAAAGGACAGGGAAGCTGCCAAGGAGAACAGTCATGAGCGAAAACACCGCCGCCGCCCGCCATGCCACCGGACCGACCGAAGATTTCATCTTCGGTCACAACAACGGAGTCGTAGCCATGTGGCCTAACCCCAATGGCCGATTCTCGGCCATGGTCCGGGAGATCAAAAACAGCCCGGAACACCAAGCCTGGGTTTTCACTAACCCCCTGATCTTAGAGGGTAAAGTGAGTGAAACCCACCTCCGTGCCCATCACGGAAACCAGGCCCAGCTCACCGAGCTCAAAACCTGGTTCCGTTCCAAGGGCATCACCTGGACCCACAGAGGCTGCGCCGGTACCGGCTTTGTTCCGTTCTCGAACGGGACCTACAAGTACTGGCAGAACGAGAACGGCCTGTGGCAGTCCGACTACCCGGACAGCGACTACGCCTGCCGGCAGCCGTCCGATCCCCGAATGGCGATCGAGGCTTACCTCGACGCTATGGAAGGGAAAGAGGGCCGCTAGCGCTCCCCCCCCCACCTCACCCTCTCACAAACAAGCGCCCTGTTGCTTTTCAGCGGGGCGCTTTCTAATTACGGAATTTTTCCTGCTGACCAAAACCGAAACCCAACAACTCAGGCGGCGCGAGCTGAATCACCAGCCAGGCCGCTGTCCGACCGTTTCACCCGAGCCGTGTCCCGTACCCTGATCTCCAAACTGAGCGGCGGCTCAAGACCGGTCTCCCTCAAAAGATCTTTCATGCGGCCGACGAACAGGTCGGAAAGTTCGGCCTCACGCTTCTGCTGCGCTTTAAAGTCCTCTGCCGACTCTGACCGGAACGACGGATCGCTGTAGCTCAGCAGGTCCAGTTCGTCCCAGCGCTGCGCTTCGGTGACACCGCACTTACCGATCATCCGAACGGCCTGATCCGGCGTATCGAAAACGCTGGCCAGATACAACGCCAATACCTTCCGGCCGTTTTCAAAATCAAAGACGTTAGTCAGGTACTTCTTCATGAACGATCCGTCTTTTCTTCTGGCTTGTACATTAGCCACGTCATTCATGACAATCTGCGCCCGCGGCTCGATATCAGCTCGATCCAACTCCCGCTGATTTTTTCCCCGAGACATGAAGTGCCCTATCTCGACGAACGAACCGTAGACGTACCTCTCGGCACGAACCAAGGTATCTTGCGCGCCATAACTTGAAACCAGGCCTGACATTTCAGGACTTTTAAACTCGTCAAAATCGTTCTTGTCTGCCCGAACAGGTGTCATTCCGTCGACGAACCGCTGAAACTCCTCAAGTTTGGCCTTTTTTCGCCGACGCTCGCCGATCTTGAAAATCGAAAACGGACCAAAAAAATGCTGTTCCAACTCCTTAACTTGGGCAGCACTCTTCTCGCGCAAAAAATCCTGATTCTCGTTCTCCACAATCTCACGATAAGCTCGAGCCAACTCCGGATCCTGAGCGATCAGTTCCCTTTCCTTGGCCAGCATGGGATCGACCGCCAGTTCTGCTCGTAAAGCTTCCATTTGTCTATTTTCGGCCTGCTGTTTCTTTATCTGATCGACCTGCGACACAACGTCAGGTTCGACTAATAGGTCATCACCTGTTTCCTCAAAAGCCTCAATCCGCCCTTCTGGCGAAGAATCTACCTCAACAGCTGACTCATTAATGATGTCCTCTGAAGATGAAGTAAGACCTTCCAACTTAGATGTTCTCTCCATAATCGCTTAATATTCACCAACCAGCTGAATAACGGCCGAGTTTATTCCTAGGATACCAAAACCCGGGACTTACCGCCCGGGTTTCTAGTATCAATCTCTTACTGCTGTGCACGCTCGACGTACTCGCCGGACTCGGTGTTAATCACCACCTGATTACCCTCCTCGATGAACAGCGGCACCTGAACTTTCATGCCGGTCTCGATTGTTACCTCTTTAGTGACTCGCCCCTGCGCACTGTCTCCCTTCACCGCCGGCATAGCCTCGGTCACGGCGAAAATCAGCTTCTTGGGCAGGTCGACAGACAACGGCTGACCATTATACATCAAAACCATCACCTCCTGACCCTCAGTCAAATAGAGACCCCGATCTCCCAACAGCTCTTTTGGAATACAAACCTGCTCGTAACTGGAGTTGTCCATGAAGTTATAGCCCAAATCGTCACTATACAAATACTGCATGTTGGCCCGATCCAATTCTACCGGATCCACCGACTCGCTGACCTTGAAGGTATTGTCGAGTGTTCGCCCGGTCTGTACGTTCCTAAGCTTGGTCCGAACAAAGGCACTCCCCTTACCCGGATTTACGTGCTGAAAATCAACTACCTGATGCACCGCACCTTTAAACATAATAAACGTATCCTTCTTCAAAACTGTCGTGTCGGCCATATTCCACTAGTTAAAACTAATTTTAGTGTCCGAATCCTCTTTTCGAGATCCAAACAGATCGACGGCTGGAAAAAACATCACATCCTCGATCGTTCTCGCATTCGTCAGCAACATTACCAGACGGTCTACACCCAAGGCAATCCCAGCTGAGTTCGGCATTCTACCCACTGCTTCGATAAAATCTTCATCAATTGGAAAGGCAGTTTTACCTTGAGAGATCCGTTCTTGTCGCTCATGGTCTAATCTTTTCCGTTGTTCGACTGGATCATTCAACTCAGAAAAAGCATTGCATAACTCTAGACCACAAATATAAGCCTCAAAACGTTCAGCATAAAGTAGATCAGTTGGTTTGAGTCGTGATAGTGAAGCCATCTGATGCGGATAATCATAGAGGATGACCGGTCGATCCCAACCCAAATTTGGCTCGATATCCCTCAAAAAAAGACGATAAAACAGGTCGTCGAAAGTGTCGCTCTTGTTAGTCTCACAACCACGATCACGAACCGCACGACCGAACCGTTCGACATCATCGAGCATGTCACCCAAATCTAGATTGGCATATTTTTTAAAGGCCTCTTCAACCGATAATCGAACCCATGGCGCAGATAAGTCGATTTGTTGACCTTGATACTCAATGATTGACTGATTATAAAGTGACTTAGAGAGCGACTCTACTAACCGCTCGGTGTCCTCCATAATGGCCCGATAGTCAGATCCAGTCCGATACCACTCAATCATGGTGAACTCGGGATTATGCAAACCACCCCAAGGTTCGTGATTCCGATAACCACGGGTAATCTCAAAAATACGCTCGTAACCGGCAGCTAGCAGCTTCTTCAATGAATACTCAGGTGAAGTAATTAATCCGACTCCGCTTCTGGTTCCATTTTGAGCAATCACTTCAGTCATAAACGGATCCAGTTCTGGCTCCATACCCGGACTAGCCACTAAAGTTGGAGTTTCAACTTCAAAAAAACCAAGCTCTCGAAAAAAACGACGAATTCCAAAAATTATCTCCGATCGCCTTTCCATACGACGACGAAAATCAATATCATCTACAATTCTTTTCCAATTCTTTTCCATATAATCCGGACGTCAATTGCGGATACACACGATTCCACCTATGGAAAAGCCCGCCGAGAAGCGAGCTTTTCCGGGTCCAGAATTATCTAGTCGTGAATGGCAGTAAAGCCATGATCCTCGCCCGCTTGATGGCCGTAGCCAACTTCCGTTGATGCAACGCACAGACCCCACTCCGACGACGCGGGACAATCTTACCAAAGGACGAAATGTACCGACGTAGTGTCCCGAGGTCTTTATAGTCTATAGACTTGGTTCCGTTGATACAGAACCAGCAATGCTTCTGTCGGACGATGACATCATCTTTCTTATTTCTCCGCATAGTTTAAAAAGGTATATCCTCGACGCGTATCTCTTCCTCACCACTGGTGGTGTTGGCCGGCTGTGCTGTAGCGGTCGCAGTCTGTGTAGCCATGGCTGGTGCTGATCCAGCACCTGCACGATCCAACATAATCATGTTCTCGGCCACAATCTCAGTCCGATTACGCTTAGCTCCATCCTGACTCTCCCACTCTCGTGTTTGCAGACGACCTTCAATGTAGACCTTGCGGCCCTTACCCAGGTATTGGCTGCAGATTTCGGCCAGCTTGCCCCAGGCCACAATGTTGTGAAACTCGGCTTTCTCTTGACGCTGACCGGAGGAATCGGTCCAGGTGTGATTGGTAGCGACACCAAAAGTGGCCACATTTTGACCGTTCGGAGTAGTTCGCAACTCTGGATCACGAGTCAGGTTGCCGATAATCATGGCGCGGTTGAGATTCATACGTCTATATCTTAGTTAGGTATAGGTCCGTTCCACATCTCTATTAGATAGAGGCTAAAGTACTTCTTCAGTTAAAATTTCATCCAGCTTCTTATCTAACTCCTGCATGTTCACACTCTCCGGCTTGGCAACCGGTTTGGATGGAACTGCTCGCACTGGAGTAGATTCACTCTGACGCTCACGGTTTTCTTCAGAACGTCGATCTTCGACCTCAATCAAATTCGGCATCTGCGTAATATGCGGATCGCGCTCAATGATGATATGCCGCATCACCTCGCCCGAAAGTCTGATAGTCTGATCCATCTTAGCTAATTCGGCCGGCTCACTCTCAAAATAAGTGATGATATAAGTACCGTTCCGCTGATCACTAATTGGATAGGCCAAGCGTCTCTTACCCAGATTGTGTGTATCGGACAATTTGGCCCCAGACTCCTCGAGCATGGAGTTTACTTTCTTTATAATACCGTCCATTTCACCTTCCGTATACTTGGAAGGAATAATGAACATGATTTCGTATTTCTTCATGTTTTGGCCAATCTCGCGGTGTTACCGCGGATCCGGTCTTGACCGAATCGTGGTAGAAAGGCTTTACTGACGCCTTAAACGGCGTTATCGGGCCAACGTTAGCACGGCCAAATTAAAGATGCAAGGGCTGGGGTATTGGCTCATCAACCTTAATCTAATGGCTAAATAAGCCAAAAAATATCTTTAGTCGAGTTTGCCCCCGGCTGAATTCGTGTAATACTGATCGCTGAACTTGAGATATGCTTATTTTCTTCATTCTAGGATCCAATCCATCGTTATCAATAGCGGAAGTCCTATCGGTTCTACCGACGGGTAGTTTTACCGTGCAACAAACCAGCTCTCAAGTTTTGGTTTTAAGGGTATCTGATGATCTGGAGCTGACAAAATTGATGACCAAACTTGGCGGTACGATCAAAATTGGGCAAATCGTGGCTGAAAATGTTGAGCTGTCAACAGATGCATTGTCCGAATTGATGGCCAATACGATCATCGAACGATCTTTTGATGGACGTGCAACCTTTGGTTACAGTCTATACTCCGCCAACATATCATCTCCGACCAAAACTGCGACTAGACTTAAACGTTGCGGTATGGAAACCAAACGTCGACTCAAAGAGAGTGGACTGGCCGCCCGCTGGGTTCGACCAACTGAAGGAACAACCTTAACCTCGGTCTCGGTCGCGAAAAACGGACTGCTTAATGATAACGGTTCTGAATTCGTAGTATTGGTTTCTGATCATGGTAATCATGGCATGGTCGGTATCACCTCCGTGGTCCAACCCTTTGAAGAGTTTTCTGAACTTGATTATGGTCGACCGGGGCGCGACGCCTTCCGTGGAATGCTTCCACCCAAACTGGCTCGCATCATGCTCAACCTAGCGGGGGTAACCACCGACTCGGTAGTCTGGGATCCATTTTGTGGCTCGGGCACGGTCCTGACCGAGGCACTACAGCTAGACGTAACTGCTATTTACAGCAGCGATCTATCACCACAAGCCATCGTGGATGCGAAGCGTAATGTAGAGTGGTTAAAAGATAAGCATCCATCTCTTGAGACTTCTCAAGTTAAACTTTTTGTCGCTGATGCGTCGGTGCAAACTAGAGAAATTCCAAATCGAACTATCTCCGCTGTAGTGACCGAACCATTCCTTGGTCGACCGCGTGATGGACATGAAGATCGACAAGAACTAAACCGCCGGCTGGACGAACTGACTGACCTCTACACCAAATCGATGATGGCTATAAAGCCTACTCTAACCAAGGATGCATCTCTAATCCTGGCTCTACCGATCTATCTCGACAATAATCATAATCTGATGGGTATCGATCTAGTAGAGATCGCTGGTCATGATTATCATATTGAACCTCTACTTGAAAAAGACTTGATTAAATCTATTGATGGACGAGTCGGACCGAATGACGGTCTGGTTTATGGACGTTCTGGTCAATTAGTTTGGCGTGAAATTGTCCGATTGCGAAAAAAGTAAACTTATCGAATTTTCAATAAATTTCCCACGGGCTTACGCCCGGGGTATTAGACACCGATCTCAAACACGGCTTGATTAAATCTGTTAGATAAAAAGAACCGGCCGATAAGCGACCGGTTGAGTCCATCTACCTACTAGCCATCAAAATAATGACTAGCCAATCTCTCCGTTGGTGAGGAGTTGCCTCACCTCCGTGGAAGAAAACTCTCTTCCACCTCGACCCAGGACTTTTCTCACCCTTCTCCTTTCCCAGTCGCCTCCTGACGACGACCAGGCAGCGATACGGTCAGTGCATCCCTGACACCTCGACTCAGGAAACTGACAATCCGGGCACCTTCCATTTTTTCCGATTTTCGCCACGCTATCCTCCTACGACCGGGATATTTAACCGGCCGACCATAAATGAATAAAACATTTTTTAATCAAAAAGTCAACCTGTACTTTGGGCTGGATCCCGGATAATTGCTGACGCAATTTCCGGGATGACATATTAAAACACTGTCGTCCCGGAACTGTGAGCTGAACATTATTCCTTAAATACTGTCGTCCCGGAAGGAGCGCAGCGACTATCCGGGACCCAGAAGTAAAAAAGATTGGGATTAGCTCCTGGATCCCGGATAGACCTCGCTCCGCTCGGCCTTCCGGGATGACATATTAAAAAAGGCTTGAGGTTTCAAGATGACAAAATAAAAAGTAAGGATGACAAAAACATAAGAAGGATTGAGATAACAAAAAATACTGTCGTCCCGGAACTGTGAGCGAGTGTAGCGAGTCGAACAGTATCCGGGACCCAGAAGTAAAAAAGATTGGGATTAGCTTCTGGATCCCGGATAGACATCGCTCCGCTCGGCCTTCCGGGATGACAGCTGGAAAGACTCGCGATTTTCGGGATGACAAATACGTAAGAAGAATTGAGATGACAAAAAACACTGTCGTCCCGGAAGTCGCGACAGCGGCTATCCGGGACCCAGGAGCAGAAAGATTAGATGATGTGTTCGGCTAGTCAAAACGACAAAGTGAGGCGTACTCAAGATGTACGTCGAACAAGAAACAAAGGAAGCCGAACGCAGCACGCTCGGACCACTGGCCGCTTAACTTAGGTCGAAACCCTAAAATGACAGGTATCTCCATCCTGGATCGTATACTCCTTCCCTTCAACTCGAAGTTTTCCGGCTTCCTTGGAGCCGACCTCTCCTAATTCCACAAAGTCTTGCCAATTGATTACTTCAGCCCGAATGAATCCTTTCTCAAAATCGGTATGAATTACACCGGCAGCCTGCGGTGCTTTGGTGCCGCGTTTGACGGTCCAAGCCCGACTCTCTTTTTCACCAGAAGTAAAATAAGTAATCAATCCCAATAGGTCATAGCTGGCCCGAATCAACTGATCGAGTCCGGTCATCGATAAACCCAATGCGTCTAGATATTCCTGCACTTCTTCATCTGGTAAGGCCGCAATCTCCTCCTCCATTTTCACACATAGCGGAATCTGCAACTCGGACGGCAGTGATGAAATCCGAAAGTCGGACCTAAGCTGAGTCTCATTCACATTAACTACATACAAGAGCGGCTTGGCAGTCAGCAGATGAACGTCCTTAATAGGTTTAACCTCGTCTTCTGTTAGAGCCGCTTCACGGGCCGGCCGGCCTGCCGACAATAAAACATTAACCTTCTCAAAGGCAGACAAAGCCAGCTTTTGTTCGTGAGTCTCACCAGCCTTCATCGACTTTTTAAGACCTTCTAGTCGTTTACTTACGACCGACAAATCAGCGTAGATCAATTCTAAATTGATGGTTTCAACATCATCAGTTGGATCAATTTTACCGGAGACATGCACGATGTCATCGTTCTCGAAGGCTCGAACCACTTCAACAATGGCATCCACCTCACGAATATGCGACAAAAACTGATTGCCTAGCCCCTCACCCTGGGATGCACCCTTAACCAAACCGGCAATATCTAGAAAATCAACAGTTGTCGGGATCGTTTGTTTAGACTTAGAAACACGAGATAGTTCGGTCAGTCGTTCATCTGGCACAGCTACCACTCCCACATTCGGCTCAATGGTGCAGAACGGAAAATTAGCACAATCGACTTGCTTCTTAGTCACAGCCTTAAAAAGGGTCGATTTACCGACATTGGGAAGCCCGACGATACCTACTTTCAGGGACATAGTTTTGGCTGATGAATAAGACACTTAGTGTGCGGAGCGAATGGTACGTAATTTTAACGAAACTGGAAAGGATTGAGTTATAGTCGAACTTAATGGAATAAAATATCAGCCAGACGTTGACACACCTGGTAGCTGCGGCTAATATTGTACTGCCTTGGGCCGCTAGCTCATTTGGTAGAGCACTTCCATGGCATGGAAGGGGTGAAGGGTTCGAATCCCTTGCGGTCCACCAAAAGATGACATTACATAGATGTCATTTTTTGTTTAAACCGAAAGGGATTCGAAGGGTGGCGAGAGGATGAGATGTTGAGACGAAGATTCATTACTTTGTCGTCCCGGAACTGCGAGCGTAGCGAGTGGTATCCGGGACCCAGGAGTAAAAAAGATTGGGATTGGCTTCTGGATCCCGGATAATTGCTGACGCAATTTCCGGGATGACAAAATAGATCCCCACGGGCAAGCCCGTGGTACTACTCCAGCACAAGCTTCGCTTGACCCATTCAACCACGCCCAAGGGCGTGGTCTTTTGGGTTAGTTGATAAAACTTTGTCGTCCCGGCCTCTGAACCGAACACTCCCTCCTCCTGTCCTGTCGTCCCGGAACTGCGAGCGTAGCGAGTGGTATCCGGGACCCAGGAGTAAAAATCTAAAAGATAAAAAAGATCTAACCACAAAACAAAAATCGCCGACCCTACGCAAGAGCCGGCGATTTGTTTTTACTTTCAGCCACCTACTCGACCGGTGGTGGCAGCTCCCCACCTTCGTCGCCGGCGGTTCCAGCCTTTAACTCATCTCGCAAAGACACTAACTTAGCTGCGACCTGCTGATTGTCAGGATTGAACGACTGAACGATCTCGATCTCGGAGATAGCTTTCGCCAATTCACCTCGCTCTTCGTACATAGCAGCCAAATACCATCTAGCATTCGAAAAGTTAGATGTGAGCTTGATCACCGACTCCAACAATTTTATAGCTGCCTCTTTCTGATCATTGCGATAATAGAGAAGTGCTAATTGGAAACCAACCCCAACATCCTTGGGATTATCTCTAGCCACCGATTCCATACCACTGATCGCCTCAACTAACTTACCCTGACGATCGAGTATTAACGCCAAGTTGTAACGAGCTGGACCATAATCAGACTTAAGCTCGACTGCCCGATTAAAATACTCATTGGCTTTATCTTGAAGACTGGTCACTTTAGCCCATCCCTCATCAGCAGCCTTGCCCGATGGTGCTAAATTTTTCCTAGCCAAATCCGACAATAATAGATACATCTTGCCCACTTCTGTCGGTAATGATGGATTGCTGGGTTCAAGCTGTGAAGCCTGCTCGTAGGTTGCTAGAGTCCAATTCTCAGCACCTTCGGTAACACCAATCAACTTTCTATAGATGGACCCTAATACTGACCAATTAGCTACATTCACTTTACTAATCTCAGTTGCTGCTTTGGCTGATTGCACGGCTTTAGTAGTCAGCATCGAGGCGATCTGAGAACGCTCCTGTGTTGCCTTAGTCTGTCGTGCAGCAAAAGCCTCTTTACTCTCTCCTTCCTCTTGAACTAAAGATATCTGTTTGGCGGCCATCTGCTCTGTTTTGGACATTAGTACCAAAGCCAGATTCCGTAGATAAACATCATTGTGTTTATTGAGGTTGGTTGCCTTGGTCAACTGTTCAATCGCCAAATCATAATCCTGGCTATTCCTTGCTTCCATAGCCCTGGCAAAAGCGACCTCACCAGAGTAACGCTGAACTTGAACAAAGGCGCCGGATAAGATAAAGACCAAACTCAGAATAAAGGCAAAAGTCACTAACATGGAGGCGCGCGGCGATTTCTCGAACCGCACTGAGTAAAAGTCATGTTTATGAACAATTACCAACATGGCCATCATCACCCAAAACAAAACCTCTAGAGTCAACGATGAACTGTAGAGAAACTTCGAAAGAATCAACAAGAACCAAGCCGAAAAAATCCCGATCAGAATATGCCAGGTGGCCTCGTCAGCTCGTAGCAACTTTTTACCAGCAGAACCGAGTAGTAGCAGTAAAACCAACAACCAGGTCAAGGTACCCAGCAACCCTAAGCTAGGAAGTAAGGTAAGAAATCGCGATGACCCTCGATCGAAACGGACATTCCAAAAATTAGTGTCGTTAAGTTCTACTGGATGATACTTAGCGAAATCGAAAATGTATGTCCCGGGACCAGAGCCTAGGAATGGAAACTCACGAATAGTCTGAGTAGCGATACTGAATGACGTACTAGTAGAAGGCATCACTTCTAATGGAAAATGAAGCCCTAACGACCAGCTAAAGAGCAGAGCTAAGATGGTCACGACAACTGCAGCTGCTGGCAAAATAACACCGTTCAATCCACGTAACGAATTGGCATGAACGAAAGTGTAACCAATGAGTACTAGTGACGAAACCAATAAAGCAACCGTAGCGGGCCAAAATCCGATAGCTGCCACCAACCAGAGAGAGATGATCGAAGTCATTACCAGTAAAACCTTGGTGGCGTAAACCTTGACTCCGGACTGACTTGGCCGGCCATGACCATAGAGAAGCAGACCACTGCACAGCATTACCAAAAAGGCCGCCAAAATACCCAATGCTGACACTGTACCAACGGTATTGAAACCCGCTTTACTAGCAAAAGTAAAAGGAAGAATAAAGACTCCCAGCCCCTGAAGCAATCCATAAACCACCGCAACAAAACCACCAGAAACCACTGCCATTAGCAAACGCTTGAGCTCTGATTCAGTCTGAACGCTATTGATAGTCACGAAATAAAGAACGGCCAAAGCAATCACCGTTAGTAAACCATCTCGGGCCTGGCCATAATTACCAGTCAAACTCAGATACGGATTGACTGACAGCCAGGTGCTAATGGCGTAAATACCCAAAAAAACCAACACAATAAGATTGACTACACTACGACGATATTCAAAACGCCGTTCGGCCAACATCTTCCCCATCCAAGCTATTGCTGCGACACTAACACCCACAAACAACAGCATCTGCTTATTAAAATCAGCCACCTCTGTGGTCCACGGCAGAATAAAGACTGGAATCAAAAATACTAAGATAATTAGTGACCATCTGGTCACAACATCGCAGATTCTAGCCAGTGATTGCGGCTTAAGTCCGACTGCTGACGTCTGACCAACTTGTATAGTTTCCTGCATAGAGACTGGTTCGATACGGCCTGATCTCCGTATCCGATTACGGTTATAACTGATGGGAAGTATAGACTATCAACCTCGGTACGTCATCATAAATTGATGACTAAGTCAAGAAGAAAAGACGAAAAAATAATGGAAAAAGATCGATTGACTAAAATCGATCTCTATTCGACAAAATTGAGATTACTCCTGAACTTCCTCCTCAATCGGTAACTCCGGCTCAGGTTCGGGCTCGGTAATAACAACCTCCTCCTCAACTTCCGGCTCAGGTTCGGGCTCGGTAATAACAACCTCCTCCTCAACTTCCGGCTCAGGTTCAGCATCAATAAGTTCTTGCTCGTCTTCCACCTCCTCTTCAACCGCCGACGGCGGGACTACATCATTATCCTCAACATCATCAGCCGGAGGTTCCGGAGTGGAATGAGTACGATCGTCAACCACATCGAGAATCCAATACTCAAATTGAATATCGGTCGCAGCCACCGAGCTGAGCTTGATCTTGAACCGTCCGTCGGTGCGTTCTGTCACCCACCAACTACCCTCAATGTTACCGAAGAAAGTGACAAAGATACGGCTATTAAACTTGACGGCTGGGTTGTCGATGACGTATTCGTAAGACCCGACCGGAATGATACCCTCACCGACCGTAGTCTGTACGTCATCAGCCCGCACAGTCAATTTTTCAGCACTGACACCATCGGCCTCGACCTCATTCACAGTCAACTTACCGTTGCTATCGAGCGACCATAGTCCACCGAAGCCTTCGAGTGCACCAATACCGACGATCGGCTGTCCACTCATGTCCAAAATGCCGTTCACACCGGAAAGCGACATGGCCGAAGCTTCAGTGTCGGCCTGATTGATAGACCGACCGTCATACCAACCAACCTTGAGGAAAACTGTGATCAGCCCGTCGCCGTTACCGTTATAACTCTCAAGGGCTAAACCAACCACATAGTCAGCCTGTGTAGCTCTCATACCAACGCCAGGTATTGAGGAGATAGCGATCGGATCGCCAATACTAATCGGGCCGTTTTCCAAATTAACCTTGGTCGGAACACGACCTTGCAGAGCGACCGGATAACTATCCGCGTCGTTCATGCCGGCCAAAAAGCCGGGACGAGTGCTGACGATACCGGCCAGCAGGTAACCGTTGGACTCTAGACTATTTGTGGCCCGCCGAACTTTGTGCGAGGAACCCATGTCAATCATAACCAGCTCCCCAGTGCCGAGACTTTCCGAAGATCCGAACATCTCGGCGAAGTCATAGCTGCCCGTGGACCAACCCGCGGCGTTGGTGCGAATGAAGTCGCCACCCGGACCAGCCGAGCCATCATAATAAATGTAACGCTGATCCTGCATGGTGCCCCGGTCCGAAAGGTACATTCGACCACTCAAATACAGATCTCCCTGATTGTTGATTCGAGCAATTTCGTTGCTGGCATTGTCGGTTAAAACCAAATTGTAATCATCTAAACCGTAAACTTGATTACGCAGCGTTAAACTAACATCGTCCGCCGCGGCAGTGACGCCATTCCAAGCCGAACCAGAGAAGGTCAACATTTTAGAATCGACTGCCGTGGTGATGGCGTCGGCTGGCTGTAGCGGATCGATCTCGTAGGCCGTCCCGGTCAGTTGGTCGAGCTTTAAGGATCTAGAGATATCGATGTTGTGCTGCTTGATTACGGCCAGGTTGTAGACGGACAACAGCTTATATTCAATGCTCTCAACCTGACCCTCAGAATTGAACTCGACTAAATCTGGAATTAAAGGAAGTGTATTCTCGGCAATGAGACCAATACTAACTCCTTTTGGAGTTACATTAACAATATTTCCTTGATCATCTGTAATAAATTTCTCTTTCCAATCAAAACGTACTGGTTCTAAGGCCAAAACCTTCTCAATATCCACATCCAATGGACGAACATTCTCTTTATAACGAATCGATGAGGGAAGACATGTTGTAAACGTGTACATCCCATTAATAGTAATATTGTCGTAACATAAATCATTGGCAGTTGCACCAGCTAACGCAGAGATAGCTGTATAACCAGTGGCATGCTGAATAGCCAATCGTGTATTATTGTCGTCAACGTTATAGACGAAGAAATCATCAGCAAGGGTTGGGTTATCTGGTGGCAAATTCTGCCCAATAAGCCATTGTTCATTGGTCGTATTCAAACTAATGCCGGTTGCTGTGTCTGTAGTCGAAGCGATGGTCATTAAATTGGAAAAATCACCAACGATGCCACCAGCACCACTAACATGCAGCATTGATTTTGGAACACTAATACCAACACCCATCAAGGCACTCATAACCATTACGTAATCGGTCGCTGAATCATCGAAAACAATACGACCAGCTGCGGCACCAAGACCCAGCCAATCATCATCCGCCGTGGCATCACCAAAAGAGGTTGCCGAGGTCATGGAACCGATTTGAGTGATGCCGGTATCTGTGTAGGATAAGACGAAAGAAGTTCCATCATAAACATAAAGAGCATCACCTATACTATTCCAAACCATGTCACCTTCGACCGTACCTGCCTTTTCTACCGGATTACCTGCATTGGTAGGCACCTTAAGACCAACATTGTCACTATGAGTACCCATGTTGAGCCGAGCAGTAACCCCGACATTACCACTCGAATCCACTGTAAACAGATCGCCATCACCTACAGTCAGAAGTGCTGTTGGGGTAGCATCACCAATACCAAAGTTAGCATCCATGATTAGCACTTCATCGGTCGCTTGATCATCGAAAATAATACGACCAGCTGCGGCACCAAGACCCAGCCAATCATCATCCGCCGTGGCATCACCAAAAGATGTATCTGAAGTCATTGAACCAATTTGGGTAATACCTGTATCGGTATCAGTGTCGACCTGTACAAAAGCCGCCCCATTGTAAACATAAAGAGCATCTCCAGTACTGTCCCAAACAATGTCACCTTCGACCGTTCCTCCAGCTGCCACTGGCGCACCGGCATTAACGGGTAACTTCAGACCGACATCATTACCATGAGCTGGCATATCCAATCTGCCGGCAATTACCACATCTCCATCCTCATCAACACTAAACCTAGTCACACCACCCAGCGCTACGCCGAACAAAATTTCATTAGCATCAGCTGTAGCCGGATTTACGGTCAACGAACCTTGTGTCACTCCTGCACCTTGCGGATTACCAGTCAAAGTCAAATTACCACTGGAGTCGGTAATTGGAACAAAGGCTGATGTGCCACCAGCATTACTCGTATTCAAGTCATCCAAAAGATCAGCGTTCATGGAGTACCCAGAAGCCACAATCTGTTTCCTGGGAGTCATTTCGGCATCAGCCTCAACCGTCACTCCCAAATACATGGCTGTATTAGTAAACAATGTAGCTGGTATTGCAACCGCTGAACCGACAGCGCAGGTTAAGCTGCTACCAATAAGAATCGAGGAGATTCCGTTAGTAAAAGTGGCTTGAACCGCAGTCGGAGCACTACCTGGAAGACCATCAACAGAGCAGGCTGTATAAAGTTGACTACCGCCAATTGCTAAATCGTAAATAGTCAACTCAAGCTCAACTATACCGTCCGGTACCCTAATTCCACTCGAATCAGTTAGCCTGATTTGATAATTAAGAACACGATTCGAAGATGGACCTGACGCTTCGGCGAAACCAAGAGGCGAAACCAGTCCGAACAAAATTATAAAATAGGACAAAAACCAAACTAGCCTCAACGACTTGAGGCTAGAACCGATTTTCTCCTTTTTAATTGATGCCTGGAGCATCTTTTTTGTTTTTATCCTCCTTGGATCTTTTTTGTTTTGTCCAACTGGAGATTGGGACATTACCCACCTTTTAAGGTAACGCGACCATTCACCACTTGTCTTTTTGTCAATCTACAGATCTCTCTTCATTACCTCTATTATTGCATTTTTTGACTCTTTTTACCAGCCCCCGGCTGTGTTATTAGATAAATCTATTCTAAAACTATCTGAGTTCGGTTCAAACAACTAAACATGACAGTTTCAAGGATCAAAACAACTACTTCTTACTTCAATTCCAATCATTCCTGGTTTGAAATCAAGGCCTTACCTTAGCCATTATTTCGCTGACTCATCATTCTTTGGACCAGAATCATTTTTCAGTATCGGTGAATCAGATTCAATTGCCTTTTTTTGTATCTGCTCTAAAACTTGAAGCTCCCAAGGAGTTTTAGTTTTTTGTTCACCTAAATTATCCACAGCTTGTTTTCCAGGCTGTGTCACAACTGACTGACTAACCGTACCTTTAGCCGCTTTATCCCCAGGTTGAACAATTAAGTGCCCAGTTTGGCCAATCTTCTCCGCTAATGGCGGCTTATTCAACGATGGGGCCTTGTCTACTTTATTAATTAAACCGAGTGCCGTTCCCAATCTAAACCTGAGACCTGACCAGAAACTAACTGGGCGCTCCGAAACCAAGCCGATATCACCGGCCACTAATTGATCTTCTTTCTTCTTAACCGCTACCAAATCCAACGGTCCAACCTGTTTCTTTTGATAACCAGGCTTTTCGTAAGTGACATAATAAACATTATTACCGACCAAGAATGCATAACGCCCACGCAGGTCGGTCACTCTGGTTTCTAGCAACTTGTTGTAACGAGCCTCAAAAATACGAACAATGGCATTTCGAATTGGCCTCTTAGTTTGCTGGTCGTAAACAATACCCCAATTCTTGGGTTGACGACCGGCCGCTAATCGACGGAACAATAGGTGCATCAATAAATTGACGGCGAGCATCAAAATCACGAATGGGGTTGGAGAAATGACTACAGCTACAATTAAAGCGAGCAAGGTCAAAACACTCACACTCCGCTGAACTCGACGAGCTACACCCTCCCAGAACACTCGACGCGGAGCTTTCTCCTTCATCAACGGATCAACTGGAATATTGGCTGCTATGGTTGCGTCATCCGAAACAGCTATGGTCTCGCTGTGATAAAGATTGATAAACCGCACATCCTCACGAACATTTTTCAAATAGGCAGTCGGAAACACGTAGCCAGACTTAGCAACTATCATTCGGTAAGAACCACGACCGGCCATAAAAAAGTAGCGTCCTTCACGGTCGGTCACTGTCGATCTGATGATGCGTCCGGTTTGATCGTTGATTAGACGAACAATGGCCAAATCAACTGGTTGTTTAGTTACCGCATCATAAACCACACCCCACTTTTTGCGCTTCTTAGCACCGAAGAGTAGTGATGGATGAGTCAGTAACGTATATAGATATAGAAGGTATGGAAAGGCAGTGGCTGTCGCAGCACCAGCTACAGCCACATTAGCTGTCGCCACCGCCACCGCTGCTGGAGCGACACGCTTCTGTGCCCCTTCCTCAATAAAAGGATTGTTGGTGAATTCCTTAATATCCTCGACTACGACCTTAGTCTGAAAATCAACTTGATTGATAATATTTTGAAACGAATCAGCGGTCTTCTGTGGTTCCGCAATCAGAACGACGTCACGAATAACTAAACCGTTGATCACTGGAAAAGCCATAGTCTCCTTAGTGCGATAACCATCCTTCTCTACACTAAGTCGATAAGTACCGTTAGGAACAATGAAATCATAGGTACCACCCTCAGCACTTACTACTGGATTGATCTGTCCTGAACTATCCCCTGACCAAAGACCAAAACTACCATTTTCAAACTCAGAATACAGTGTCACTCTGGCCTCGGATACCCCAATTTTTTTACCATCCTTTTCCTCGACTACTCGGCTAAACGGTACAACTTCAATTCCAGCACGAATTGTCTCTGTTAAGTCATCGCCATAATCAATCACCACTGAAAATAGATGTCGAGCTAAATCTACCGGCGTTACTATTCTAGCTTCAAAAGCATCACCTGTAGGCGACATAACATACGAACCAGCAGCCAGATTCAAATGCACTGTACGTGGCGTCTGAAGTAAGTTCGTGCTTGGCAAAGAAATAATAACCGACATTCCAGGAAAGACTGAGACGTCGCCACTCGTCGAGAGTAATGGAATCCTAGCCGAAGTTGCGTAATACCTAAGAACTGTTGCTGATAGCCTATCTGACTCGGAAACTGTATCCCCTTCCTCAACTAACGGTTCCATTGGTTCAGCCTGACAATCGACCGGGCAACTGAGCTCATCTTCGTTCCCTTCACAAATAGCTGGATCGTCACTAACGTTCAAAGAGGTTGTTGATCCAGGTGCAATTGTCGAGTCCTGCCAAACCAGACGATCGAGCTTGGGAACGCCATGATAACTAACTGCTAGTCTGACCTGATGATTGAGTGGAGAATTACGACTGACCAAAGTAACACCCGCCGAACCACAAGCATTGGTATCGAGAATCAAGACGACATCATCGTAATCCATATCCAAACCATCATCATCGAAACTCAACCTGAGACGTCCTGGTGAAAGTTGCTCTGAGCGGACCGCTCCGGTACTCATATGCCGCTCAGTGCCATCAGGATTCACTATATATAAATCGAAGGTCATTAAATTACATTCGATTCTACAGTCCCGACGTTCGCAAACTCCATTACCACAAGTCGAAGTTGATACGACAGCTGTAGCTGGAAGACAACGACCAGATGAACACTTGTATCCAGCACTACACCGATAGTCGGTGGTGCTTAAATCACCGCCAGAACAAAAGTTTTCTCTTAGTACAGATCGATTTACACAGGCGTCTAAGAATGATCCGGCGGAGGTAGTTGTTGTCCCACGGACAAAATAATCGATACCACCATCAGTATCAGTACATTCCAAGCGAGGAGGTGGAAGACCGAACTCTGGAGTCGCCGAGGTGGTCGGCCCCAAGCAGTAATTACGTGAAGCATCGTAAGTATAAGCTCCGTAGTAATACGTCCGACCATTAGTCAATCCAAGATCAAAATAGTTGTCGGCAATTCCCTCGAAGACAGCTAGGCCATCAGCAGGTCCAGTTGGTGCATGATCATCCCGTCGAACAATGCGTGTTCCAGACAATCCTGGATCAGCTGGATTACTCCAAACGACCAAAACCTGACTATCTCCGGCTGTTGCAGTCAGGCCGGAAGCGCAAACTGGAGGCACTAAATCCACTCCAGCGGCTGGCACCCCTTGGTTAAACACGCCAGCACAATTGTTTCCCGATAAGTCATAAGAAAATGCCCCGTAATAATAGGTAGTGCCATTAACCAGACCAACATCAGTCCAACCAGTACCAGCACCATCAAAAATGACTGTTCCATCTGACCTATCGACTGGGAAACGGTCCGTTCGCCGCACAATGCGTGTTCCAGCAAAGTCGCGATCAGCTGGATTACTCCAATTCAAAGTGATTTGCCTATTACCAACCGAGACAGTAAAACCCGCTGAGCAAGCAGGTGGTACTACGTCGGCCGGACCAACCGGAGTTGCAGAAGCGATCGCCCCACAACCAAAATTACCCGCTTCATCATAACCAAAGGCTCCATAACAATAATTCAGCCCATTCACTACACCGAAATCATCAAAAGAATTCTCTAAACCATCATAAACCGTCATCCCATCAGCACGGCCGGCTGGACAAACACCCTGACGACGAACTAAACGTACACCTTGCAAATCAGCATCTGGTGGATTAGTCCAGCCGAGACGAATTACCGCGCTACCAGGATTGGCGACCAGATTCATGACGCATCCTGGCGGTATTAAATCGGGAATGGTACTAAAAGTACCATCGTCAGTCGCAGTCCCCTGATTGCAGGTATCTTCGGATCGAGCACGAAAATGATAGGTGGTACCAGGTAACAAACCACTAATGACGACCAGATGATTAAGTGTTAAGCCTGGCGCAGATGAAACCTGACCATAGGCAACAGTTGGACCATAATCAACAGTTGAACTGGTTGGTGTAGCAGTGGTCCACGAAACACGAGCGGAGTTCTCACCGATATGAGTAACTTCAAGATCAGAAATAACTGGCATGGCTAGTGCAGTAGTGGTAAAACTCTGATCCACCGAAACCGTCTCCGTTGCACAGGCGTGCCCCGACCTAACTCGATAGTGGTAAGTAGTACAAGCATTGAGTCCGGGAATAACTAAGGAGTGTGCCAAAACCGCAGAAACATTACTTTGATCACTACCATAAGCAACCGTCGGACCATAGTCGACCAATGAACTAGAACTGACATCGGTAGACCATAAAATAGTGGCCGATCCAGCTGTTATATCAGAAGTAGATATCCCAGAAATCACCGGTGGACTCCCACTAGGTGTAATAAAAACATTATCAGCACTGGCCGTCTCGAGATCAGTCGGATCTTCCGATCTAACTCGATAATGATAAGTTTGCCCGGTACTCAGTCCGGTCAAGGTTATGATATGACTCAGCAAATCAGCCGGGGTGGAAGCTAAATTCGTATATGGAGGACCAACTACTGGGCCATAATCGACTTTTGAATCTGCGGCTTCGTTAGTGTCCCAACGAACCGTAGCAGAAACTGGAGCTACACAACTGATATCCGTCACTCTAATATTCGAAATCACTGGCGGAACAATAGCACCGTCACTGGTCGTGCAAGTCAGGTCAGCCGATAAAGCCTCGTTACTAGAAGCATCGCCAGTTCGCACTCGATAATGATAAGTAGTAGCTGGTAATAATCCAGAAACCGTAACTGAATGAGCTAGAATTAATTCTGCTGCTCCAGCATTGGTGGGATAAGGTGGACCGACCTCTAACCCATAATCAATGAACGAGGACGCATTCTCATTGGTATTCCAGGTCACCCGAAAAGATGTGGTAGTAATGTCAGCACAAGACAGATCAGAAATAATTGGAGGAGTTTCATCTAAAGTTGTAAAGGTGCAATCTGACGAACAAGTTGAATTACCAGGAGAATCACTGGAACAAGCTCGACAATGATAGAGTGTCCCTTCGGCTAAATCATTTATAGTCAAACTGTGAGAAACAACGAATGATGGATTAAAAACGGTTAGCCCATAGGCAGCGGTCAACCCGCATTGAATGGTAGAATTGGCTGCTTCATTGGTTTCCCAAGTAATAACCGCCGAATTTCTATTGATGGTAGTGGCACAATGATAGGTGATGACTGGAGGTGTAACGTCACCAGGTGGAGGTGGTCCAGCACCCTCCAGCGCACAGAGTGCACTGCAGCCATCGCCAGAAACCACGTTACCATCGTCGCAAGTCTCACCAGCCTCAATCACACTATTACCGCAGACCGGACCACTACTTACTTCAACCGAAACTGAAACTGTTGAGGCATCAATGATTGAAACCGCCATGTCACAACCACTGGAACAATCTCCAGCTGCGTCAGTTACAGATATGATGTAACTGCCGGGGAAAGCTGGATTAAGCATCAATATTCCGTTCGCTCCAACACCAGCTATGGTAAAAACCACTGCAGCACTAGCTGCACTAGCAGTAAAAGAACCTCCGCAAGGTATGACCCTAAAGATATTATTTGTAGTATCGATGGCCACACCAACATTTAGAGCGCCGTCAGCACAAGCAACTGTATCTACCCCCGGACCAGAATCAACCGCATCCACTGTCCTGGTCAAACTATCAGTAAAAGTAAAGTCGGTAACATCCCAAATTCCGCCAAGTATAAAATCGGCAGGAAAATCTACAATAATCTCTTCCCCGAATGTAAATGTATTGGCACCAGAAAGATTGAAACTTATCCGATGGGCAGAAGACCCATTAGCTGCTTGATTGGAAATCAGATCACGAAGACTAAAATTGAGAGCAGACGCAACCTGGATAGATAATACAGCCGAAGTCAAAATAACAATGACAACAAAAGCTGTAACTATAACCAAATTAAGGCGGGATAGTTTCCTATTCAGCCCAAACGGATGATAGGTTGTCCGTTTGTTTTTCATTTTGATTAACTCCTTTCCTCCTAATCGGGTCAGTCCAAGCTTTCCCTATCCCAAAAATACAATTTTCTGAATCAGAGTCTACCACCCTTGGTCCGACTAAACTTTTTAATGAGAGATCGATCGTAGGCTCGCTTCAACGCCACTAAAATAATCAAAAGTGCGATCAGACCGACTCCAATAACCAGCATCAATCTCCAAGGCCAAACATAAAAAATCCTCTCAGCAGCTAGCACCTGACTAGTAGTACCGTAACTAATCACCAAGCGAGCGGTGTACTTACCTAAAGCAAAGTTCCGGAACTCTGTCTCTATTGGACCCATCTCTTCGTCACTAATCTTACTACCCCATCCGAAGACGAACTTACGTATACTCAACGGTAATACATTTTTAGCCTCAGGATTGACTCCAATATCAGCTACTTTTCGGCCATACCAATTCTCTATGATTAAATTTCCAGTTGGTTTCAGATGTACATTACCGGCGTTTTCAAAACGCATGAACATCTCGACTGGCAGATGATTATACCAAGGCTGGGGATCAGAGAAGCCAAACTCAGCTATACCACCAATCTCTTGCACATCACCCGATACACGAACCAAAATTATCGTTGCTAGTTGAGACGCCACACCAACAGCGCCACCGTCCTGAGACGGCGGAGACGAAGAAAGTAATATCGCTCCATAATGACCGCCCGGTTTTACATTTTCCTTTGGAAGGTTAATGGAAAACGGCAGATTATAACGTCCACCAGGAGCAAGCTCTATTTTGTTGGTCTCAATACTAATCCACTCCGCCATCCCTTCACCTAATCTATCCTCAGAGGCTGGATAAAATCTGGGCGTACCATCCTCGTTGTTGCTCGCCCCAAAGTTCATTACTATCGGATAAAAAACTTCGGTCGAATTAGTCTCATTAAATAGCTTGATAACATCTAAAACGGAATCCTCTGCATTCAAAGAATAATCAAAATGTGGTGGAGAAAGAGTCAACGCTTCCGTTCCTCGCGGAAAAAACACAGCTATTAGTAACAAAAAACTAGAGCTGATGGCTAGCACGGTTTTCTTTGTTCCACTGGAATGGTTAAAACCGATTTTTTTTGTCTCCTCCATAAGCTCTTATTGTTCAACTGACCTAGAATGTAGCCGTAGCCACAAAAGTCAGTGTATCTGCATAATCATCATGAGCCTCGGTAACTGCACTAACAGAAACATTGGCCACTATGACCGCACGCCCTCCAGCAATCGGACCAGCTGCTTCGACAATACTCTTGCCATTAGTATTAAGGTCTTCGACATCGTTGGTTTCACCATCAGCATTGCAGGTCATACCAAGATAATCAGCACTGATCGTCAAAGGTGAACCAGATGTCCAGGTAGTAGTGTTAACACAAAATCCATAACGTTCAGTTCCGTCGGCAATGGCCCCATCAGAATTATCTATGGTATCGGCTGGAGTAGAGGTTGACACCATACCGGATGTGCCATTCGCATTTTGTATGGTTATAGATGCACCTGAAGCTGCATTAGTAGCTAGATCTAATAATATGTAATTAACAGAGTCGGTATCACCAGAGACTCTGCTATCCGCCGTAGTAACTGTCCCAAAAGAAACGGTATACGGAGTCGCTGTATCGGCCTCGATATTAGTCGAAGTGTCTATATCAAAGGTAATAGTGGGATCTATGTTGGCTGAAACGGCGACTTGATCATTGTCCACTACACCGATTGAAATACTACCAGTGTGAGCGTTAACTGAACCCTCGTCGGTCATGGCCAAACTAATCGTATAGGTATTTGCCGCCGCTGGATTAGTTAAAGTCCCATCAGTTGTTGTCCCATCAATTGTAAAGGCAATAGTTGCACCAGCTACTTGTGGAGTATAACTGGAACCACAAGGCATAACCCGAAAATCCAGTGCTGTCGTGTCTATCGCTACTCCAACATTATTAGCACCATCAGCACAAACAACTGTGGTGATGCCTGCACCTTGATTAATAGCGTTTATCGTCCTAGAGGTGCCGTCACTAAAAGTAAAGTCGGTTGTTGCCCAAACACCACCCATCACAAAGTTAGCTGCAGGAAAGTCGATCATAATCACATCAGTACTACCAGTGGCATCAAAATTATAAGTAGCCGGAAGGGTCAGTCCGATCGTGTGATCAGCTGTAGTACTCGTCTTAAGGCGCGTCATGGTGTCACTCATGGAAGTGAAGCTATTAGCTTCGACTGGGCCAACAACCATGAAAGAAGACACCAACAGTGAAATCACTGCTAATTTGGCCAACATTTTTTTGAGTGTCTTTTCCATATTTCCTTAATAAGGAGGCCTGAATATCGATAAAACTCTAATAAGTTCCTGTCGCTATAAAGGTCAGTGTATCAATGTAATCATTACCAGCTGCAGAGACTGGACTTATTGAGGCCTTGACCAATATCTCAATATCTCCACCTTTAATCTGTCCCGAGGAATCAACAATCGTTCGAAGTGTACCATCCACCAAACCCACATCATGACCGTTGACTTTATTACAAACTCCATCGTAAGGCGCAGAAGCTGAAAGTGTATCTGGGCTGTCTAAATCTTCAGCAGCTGAACCAACACAAACTCCATATCCTTCACTACCAGCAGAGAGTGTGGCCGAAGAAGAACTGATGATGTCTGAGGTTGAAAATCGCTTTAAGCCAGAATAAGTGCTAATGACTCCGACTGCCAATCCGTTATCTGCAGATGTTTCAGTTAAAACAAAGACTGAATTTACACCCACTCCATCAGAGGTCGTAACTGAAGAGGTAGAAAGCGAACCCAGAGCTACCCCTGTCCCCTCCACACCAGGTTTTGAAGTCCCCTCTTTCACGGAAAAACTGATATAAGGTGACCCATCGACGCACTGAAAGCCTGAACATCCACTGTAATTAGCGCTTTGTAGGTCTTCGCCTGAGGCTATATCACCAAAAGTGTCTTCAGCAACGTAACTTGCAGAACTAGAGTTACCTCCCCCAATACTGATGGTGTCACCAGTAACCTCATAATTAGCTGAACTCATAGCCTCAACTGCATCACCAGACCAGCAGGCAAAAAAAATGACGGTAAAAACCATCACCAAAAAAATGGATTCTGAATATATCGTTTTTTTTATCTTAAAAATCCCCATTTTGTTTTTTACCATTGCCCTCCCCATACATATAATATGGTAACATTTTTCTGAGCTATGGTCAAAGTTATCAACACTGTTTTTTTCGCTAATCTTAGGTCTTTTTCTATTATTTCTTTGTGGATAAAAACTTCTGTGGATTACTTTAAAGAATTTCTAATCTTAAAAAGGAATTATCCACAATCAATTTTTATGGATGTGGATAAAAAATAATTAATCCTAATCATCTTTATAGTGTCGTACAATTATAAAATAAGCTTAAATTAAAAAACTACTTTAAAAAGATAAAAAATCAAAATTAGTAAGTTTTACAACTTAAAAACACAAAAATCTTAAAAAGATAAAACACCTCTCTCCGTCTTCCTTAGAAAAAGGCTCATTCTTATGAAGAAAAAAATTTGATTCCTTGTTTCATAAGAAACTTCAAAAAATCCCCACTAATTAATTTCTTAAAAAATCCCTTAGGCTAAGATCCAAGATTTTGCAGGTAATAAAAAATTATTACCTAAAACAAGTTACACGAGAAACAAAAAACCAGATCTCTCTGGTTTTTTTGGTTCCCTATTAAACTGATTGCTATAGGGCATGGTGGACCCGAGGAGACTCGAACTCCTCACCTCTGCGATGCGAACGCAGCGCTCTACCAGATGAGCTACGGGCCCTAATACTTTTTTATTTTAAGCCTTAAAAATCTTTAATGATTTCTTTATATCCACAGTAGTAACAGTTTATGCACATGTGTGAATATACGCTCAAGTGGTGTCCCCGGGAGGAGTCGAACCTCCATCTTATCCTTAGGAGAGATCTGCTCTATCCATTGAGCTACAGGGACCAGCTCGCGAATGAGTATAACATGATAATTCGGGTTTGTGAAGATTCTAAAGTTCGATTAAGCGAAGACTTTGACTTAAAAAATTACTCGAAAAACTAGAGAGGTAATCTTTAAATTTTATGATAAATAAGCTAAAAAGATGCGTCGTAAAATACTATATTAATATATTTAATCTCTTAAATGGAGACGGTGGTTTTTGAGGATCTAAATTCTTATCCACCGCTTAACCTTCCGAAGGAAAGCCTTAAGACATATACTCTAGGATACTATGACTGAACTCTTACTTTTCGTACTCGTTTTAGCAGTAGCTTTTTTAATTTTTGCCTTCTTTTCATTAAGTCGTCGTATCAAAATTACTGATGATGCTCGTGGCAACGATCGTGGTCTGGTCATGTTGAACCAGAATATTCAGGGAATGAATGAAAGACTAGATAAGACGACCGAATCAATAAATTCACGTCTTGACCGTGCTGCTCAGGTCATCATGTCGGTTCAACGCGAACTAGGGACCGTTCAGGAGCGATTTAAAGGGTTTGAGGAGTTTAGTGAGCTGCTTCATCCTAAACTACGGGGGAATATTGGAGAGCAAATCTTAGCAGACATGCTGGCTCAGGTGTTTTCGTTAGGTCATTATGAACTTCAATATAAATTCCGTGATGGCCAAACTGTCGATGCTATTATCCGCACTAAATCCGGCCTTATCCCAATTGACTCCAAGTTCCCACTAGAGAACTTTAAACAACTCTCCAGAGCCGAGACTGATGACTTACGCAAATCATCACAACGAGAATTCATTAAGGCAGTAAAGCGGCATATTGATGACATTAGCAAAAAATATCTACTACCTGACGAGGGTACGGTCAATTTTGCCGTCATGTACATCCCATCAGAGAATGTCTATTACCACATTCTGACCGATGACGAATCAAATCTACTCGACTATGCCAAAGGGAAAAATGTCCTAATGACCTCGCCACACGGCTTTCTAAACTTCCTGCGAGTGATACTGATGGGTATGGAAAGAACCAAACTCCAAGAACAATCTCAAAAGATTTGGGATATTTTAAAAGGAGTACAGCAAGAATCTATAAAATTCGAAGGTACTATCAATGTTTTATCTAGGCATGTCACCAATGCTAAGGGGGCCATGGATACCGTTCATTCTGGTTACTCAAAATTGGCCGGCAAGCTCGATCAAGTTAAGCTCTTGGATGATATTAGCCCGGGACTTATAGAAGGGGATGATCAGGCTTGACGACCAGAGCAGCTTGAGCTATCATCCCGTTGTCTCTGAATCCTGGAACAACTAAGAAATAGTCGTTTATGCCCAACAAAAAGTCGGCAATGAAAGCCTTGCGCCAGACCCAAACCCGGGAAGCGCGCAATAAGAGAGTCAAAGAAAACGTGACTTATCTCCGAAGGCAGGCTCGTAAAGCCTTGGAAGCTGGAGATATCAAGAAGGCTGAAGCTTTAGCCAAGAGTGTAGTGAAATCGGTCGATAAGGCAGCGCAAAACGGAGTCCTCAAAAAGAACACTGTTTCACGCATCAAATCACGCCTAACGATCGGTATCAGAAAAGAGGCTGCTAAAAAGGCTTCTAAGTAGAAAAGCCAAAAAATCCCGATGCAAGTCGGGGTTTTTGTTATCTAAAAAGATCTTCTTAAGCTAAAATTAAGGTCTTCTTGGTTGTTGAACTGAACAAGCAAACAAAGTCAGCTCCGCTAAAAGTTTGCCAGTCCCAGACTTAAATCTACGTTCAATTTCCACTAACTCAGTAGAGGCTTTTTTTAGGTCTGTAAGTTGTAGCTGTTGAACCGAGGCTATAGCCTTACCAGCGGGGTAAGGATGAACACCCAACTTTCCAGCAATGGTCTGGCGATCACTAATACCACGATTTAATAAATCTCGAGCGCCTATCAAAATCCGCAATTGTCGCTGTAACATTGCCAAAATCTGCAAATCATTCACTCCGGATTGAATCAATCGATCTAGTAGGGGAATAGCACGTCTGGAACGACCGTCAAAACAGGCATCTAAAAAATCAAAAATTGATTCTTCGTTAGTTCCGACTACCAACTCCTTAATCATTGAAGTAGAGATGACCTGCTCACCTCTTGCAGCAGCAAATGAACAGAGTTTGGAGATTTCCTGAACCAATCGCCAAGAATCAGCTCCGGTGGCTTGAGCTAACTCAGTACAAGCCCTAATCTCTATCTTCAGACCATAATTCTCACATTCCGAGGCAATGAATCCAGTGACCTGTTCACCAACTAATGATTTGAATTCCTCGGTAAACCTATCGTTAATCAAAAATGGAAGTAGGGGAGAGCCACTAAGATTAGCTAAATCTGTCGGTTCGTAAAATACCGCGACTGTTGTTTCTGGTTGTCGTTGTAGAGCACTTAAAATCACTTCCTGGTCTGCTTTATTATGTGACAAAAAACCATCAGCAATGATCATTTTTCGTTCACCTAAAAACGGGTAGGTAAGTATAGCCTCGGCCAGCTCGACTGAAGTACGATCACCAGCTCGAAAAATATCCGTATTTAATCCGGACGGATCACGAGTTTGCTTAAAACGCTCGCGTATTAAAGCGAGTTTTTTTCTAGATCTAAAGATGTCCGAACCACAAATCAAAAAACGCATATCCCAAATTCGAATTTTTTGGCTTATTTTAGATCAAAAGCAACAATCCTATGGTCATTATTTGATCCTAAAGACTAACCACCCTCGCTTCAGCTTAGTTTACGATTTTAATCGTGTCCATCAAACAAAAAATCTTACAAAAACAAAAGCCGTTATTTCGTAACAGTCTTGCTACCAACCGGTGCTTAAACCAATTTTTCCATTGAACCCCAACGTTCTCCGGTCTTAATGTCTACAGTAATCTGGACTTTTAGCTTGATCACACTCTCCATTTCTTTGGTTACTAGTTTGGCTACTTCAGCAACAAGTTCTTTTTTGGCTTCAAAAATAAGCTCGTCATGAACCTGTAAGATCATCTGAACTGGCGAATCATCCCCATATCCATAGCGTTCACCTAGTAGGCGATCGATATTGATCATGGCTTTCTTAATCATATCAGCCGAAGAACCTTGAATTGGCATATTTACCGCTTGGCGTTCAGCCTCGGCTCGCTCTCTCTGATTAAGAAGATGAAAGTTAGGAAAGAAACGCTTTCTTCCAAAGATAGTTTCAACAAATCCGTCGGTAGCTAATTTTTCCTTAGTCTCTTGAATGTACTGCTCAATACCGCCATGAAGAGCAAAATATTGATCAATGTAGTTCCGAGCTTCAGTTACTGGCAGATCAGTACTAGCTGCCAGACGTTGAGCGCCCATACCATACAGAATTCCAAAATTAATAGCCTTGGCAATTCGTCTACTCTCTTTAGCCTTGTCTTCACCAAACATCTCAACTGCGGTCCGATAATGAATATCTTCACCAGAAGAGAAGGCATTAATCATGGTTTGCTCGTTGGCAATATGCGCCGCTATTCTAAGTTCAATCTGCGAATAGTCAGCTGCTAGTAAGACTGAACCTTCCCGTGCGACAAAAGCATCACGAACTTTTTTCCCATACTCCGAACCGGCTGTTGGAATATTCTGAAGATTCGGATTTGAGGAAGATAATCGACCGGTAGCTGTCACAGTTTGATTAAAATCGGCGTGTATCCGACCGGTCTTTGGATCAACCAATGGAGGCAGAGCCTCGACATAAGTCGATTGAAGCTTGGCTAATTCGCGATAATCAAGTATTCGCCCAATAATCTCATGTTGATCTTTTATCTTCTCTAGCTCTGCAGCAGCTGTCGATAAAGTTTGCCCACTTACAGTCTTCTTCAATCCAGCAGCCGATAAACCTAAGTGAACAAACAACACATCTTTGAGTTGCCCGGGTGAATTTAAATTAAATTCTTCTCCGGCCAAACCATAAATTTCGGCAGTCAAACTATCAATCTTTTTCTCTAACTCCTCCGAAAACTTCAAAAGATATTTGGAATCCAACCCCACTCCATTGTGTTCTAAGCGCACCAGAACGTGAGCAAGTGGAACCTCCATATCCCAAAACACCTCAAGTAGTCCATTGTTCCTGAGTTGGATAGAAAATTCATCAGCTAAAGAGGCAAGTTGACTAACCTCGACTACCAATCGTTCCTGTAATTGATTGGTCGAGACATCATCATGTTTGGTTGGGGTCGATATACCACGCAAAAAAGAAAGTATAGCCTCAAGAGAATGACGTCGCTCTCCAGCATGGAGCAAATACGAGGCTAACATTAGATCAAAAGTACGATTTTTGATCTCAATTCCTAGGGTTTGAAGCCGACGAATCTCAGTCTTAAGATCATGACAAATCAACTCCGTTCCGTGACCAGAAAAAAGACTACTAATAACACCTGCACCCTCTGTTAAAATCTCCTTAGATATCAGATAAACTACCTTTTCATCACTCAAAACCAAAAGATCGGGTGAGATAGAGGAGTTGTTATTATCATTCAATAACACAGTAGAACGAAAGGCCAGACGTTTGGTTTTTTTGAGCATCTCGACTATTTTATTCAATTCAGCAACAGTCTTAACCTCGATCCAGGCATGTTTTACAAACTGCTGTTCTTCTTCCTCCACCGAACCGGTCTCACCCAATAATCCCAATTGACCACCAGCCTTGCGTCCCTCTTCGGAATCGGATTTTGGTAATTGAGTAAGTAGTCGACTAAATTGATAGCGTTCAAAAGAATCCTGAACCGCTTCTCTGGTGACTGGTTTAAACTCTGCGTCCACAAGATGAAAATTAATCTTCACATCAGTCCGGATACGACACAAATTTTGAGACATTAAAGCATCGTCTTTGCCTTCAATTAACTTCCGCCGGACTGAATCACTGATTTCCGCTTGATTAGCATCCAATGCCTTATATAAATTGGCCAACGAACCAAATCTTTGTATAAGATCTACGGCTGTTTTTTCGCCAACACCTCGAACACCAGGAATGTTGTCAGATGGGTCACCGCGTAAAGCTTTATAGTCGACCATCTGATCCGGTCGAACACCCATTTTTTCTTCTACTCCAGCTGGATTATAAAGAACTGTATCGGTCATTCCTTTTCTTAGGGTATATACTGATACTCCATCATTAACCAACTGCAAAGTATCTTTATCTCCAGTTACAATAATCACTTCAACTTCTGGATTCTGATCCCTGACCGTAACAGCGATAGTACCTATCACATCATCAGCCTCGAAACCAGAGGCTGAACAAACTGGAATATCCATCTGCTTTAGGATCTCCTCGATAATCGGCACTTGCGCATAAAGTTCATCAGGCTTTTCCTCACGAGTAGCTTTGTAAGCTTTGTACTCCTTATGTCTAAAAGTTGGTCCAGCCAAATCGAAAGTTACTACCAAGTGAGATGGTTTTAGTTCCTTTATGGCCTTCAGTAGGATCATAAAAAATCCATAGGCCCCAGAAACAACCAACCCATCTTTAGTAGAAAGAGGTGGTAATGCATGCCAAGCCCGATGCAGTAGTGCATGACCATCGATTACAATTAGACGTTTTTTCATATCTCAAAATTGGTGACCAAATTTCATTCGATGACACCAGCATATATAAAAGTAGGGGAGTATAGAAGGCGATCGCCTAAAAACCGCTCTAAATAGATCCCCACGGGCAAGCCCGTGGTACTACTCCAGCACAAGCTTCGCTTGACCTGAATCCTGTCCTTGCTGGTATCTGACGTAGG
>Ga0156691_120_pt2 | contig 71049 bp, 59 predicted proteins | sample RifOxyC2_FD_112021 | JGI IMG/M metagenome (GOLD analysis project Ga0156691, IMG submission 112021) | Candidatus Uhrbacteria bacterium RIFOXYC2_FULL_47_19 | reverse complement strand
CGGTATACCCAATAGTTCGGCCACAGCCGCCGCATCCTCACGTTCCTTACGCCAACCACAGGTCTCCCCAGAACCGTCGGTCTCCCCGGTCCAGTTGCGCATAAACACTCCATGCACATCATAACCATCTCGAACTAAAAGCGCAGCGGACACACTCGAGTCGACGCCACCGGACATACCAACCACGATTTTCTTTTTCTTTGCTCCAAACATAACGTCCCAGACTAACACGAAATAACACAATGAACAAGGAAACCCAATCCTAAACTGGTCGTCCTCCTACAGATCAGAAAAAGCGACTCTGTTTACCACCGACTGTATCAACCTTAATCGGCCAACCTAACTCGTCCATGACCCGCTGAGCTATTAACGCGTGCTCACGTAAAACATAAATCCCTGATAAATCAATAACTTCGTTGTATTTATTGAGCAACTCAGAATATCTCTCCATTGGCTCGAAAGCAATACGTCCAAACATTTTACGTCGAACCAGCAGTCCGCTACCACCCAACGAACTGCTATAGGATGACAAATACTGACGCGAATCGATCCGGAAGAAAGGCACCCCTCGACGCTCAAGCACTCCCACTAAACGAGACATAATAGCTCGATCCTCTTCATTACTATTAGAAGCTCGGAAGAGACTCCTAGCTGGGATACGAGTGACCAACCGACGCGACCAACCATCAATTCTTTCGGCCGCCGAATACAACGCTTCAATCACCGTACTATCTCTTAATCGGGCGAAGCTGATTGCATCAGTCGGAATAGTCAAATCAATTTCCCCATCAGACACAGCTCGCTCCAAAAAACGGTCAAACCCTAGAGTGGTCTTATGTAGGTAGACCTGAAGGAACATATGATACCTAGCCAATAAAAAATCCTCAAAAGCCCGAACTGCAGTTGAATCCACCGTCGGTAATAACGTGCCACCACTCTCGGTCACTCCAAGATTTCCAATTAAGTGATCAATATCATAAGTACCGTAAGTGACACCTGTAAAATGAGCATCTCTCAATAAATAGTCCATACGATCACAATCTAGTTCACCAGAAATTAGCGAACTCAGTAATCGATGTATACCAACCCGTCCACTATCTACCCCACCATAACGTTTCTCCCAAGATGAAGACGGAGACACGCCATGATGTACCAATGAGGCAATATCCTGTGCTTCCTCGGGCGGCAATGGTGAACCATCACCCTTGGACATGGCACTAATGAGCAGGACACTATAGTCCTCATGTTTAGCTTGACGTTCAAAATCGAGATTTCTAAACCAACCATTCGGTAAATCAAGTTCTCCAATCTTAGGCATGAAACTCTCAGCCATGTGAGAAAAAGGCGGATGACCAATGTCATGCAACAAACCGGCCAGTCTCAACAAACGATGAAAATACTCTAGATCAAAATCCTCGAAATGACGGTGTAGTACATCGCCACTAGTTTCCATGATGCGTTCCCAAATCCGACTTGCTACACACATCGCCCCCAAACAATGCGAAAACCGATCATGGGTAGCGCCTGGGTAAACCAAAGAAGCTAATCCTAACTGGCGCACATGTCGAAGCCGTTGAACAAATGGATGATCAACCGCTGCCCGCTCTCGCGCAGTAAAACCAACTGTTCCATGAATTGGGTCTCTTATCTCATACATATTGATTGTCTGAGGCAGCTATCGAACCGACAGCTGTTTCTATTAGAAACCCTAGCAGGTCATCGATCGGCTTTCCAGATAACCAAAAACTCCGGCTGCTAACCGAAGCTTTGTGAAATAACTCTCTTGACTTAAAATCTGAAAAACTACGCCTAAAACTTGACCGTCTGACCTGGATCAAGCGATTGTGGTCCATTAGTCGACTCCTTTTGATCTGATTGATCCTTACTTGATTCTAATTTCGGTTGAGTCTTTGATTGATCGACTGTAGGTATCGTCTTATTGGTCACCGACCCACCATTATCATTACTACGTGGTTTCAACGCTGACAACGACAATCCAGTTGATTCGTCTTTGACTGATTCTTTTGGCTCTTGAGGTGTAATTTTCGTCACCACGATCGGCTTGCTAATTTGAAATTCCCTAATCTTGGTTAAACTTCCTCCCCTACCCCTATTCTGTCTAATTACTTTTGGCTTAACCGCCACTGATCTGGGCTGGTTATTTATTTTCTGTTCAACAGTTTTCTCTGTTGTTAAGTCATTGGATGTCGGAATAATTGTAGAAGGGGTTGCTGCAATTGGAACAGTTGATGCAGAATCTACGGACAAACCAACCTGGTCCTCTGTCGGTTTTTGGGAAGTTGGGGTCAGTACCTTGGCTGGAGATGAAGGAAGTGTCTTACCACGCATATCCAAATGATTCTTGCAGTACCAAGGTTTGTTCCAATCTGGCTCAAAAGTCAAAGACTGCATCTCACCACAGACAATACAAGGAATTTGAAAATTGGCTTCTTTCTTCTTTTTTGATTCTGATTTCGGAACCTCCTTGATCGCTGGAGATGTCTCCTGCAACTGTTTAAGATCATCGGGGCTAACACCAATCTCTCTGGCTGCAGATAAAATATCATTCTTGGCATCGTTCTCCTTATCCTCGCCTGGTGCCAGTCCGCTCCAACGTACCACCTTATCCTCAATCGTTGATCGACGTCGCGAATACCTCTCCCGCGAAACCTTAATCACCTTTTCCATATTACCAGTACGATTTACGATTGGTGGTAAAGTCGAAGCAGAGAACGGTTCAGAAGATGCACCATCGATCATCAACTTCAAATAAATATCGTGCTTCCTGAGATTAACTAAATCTTCCGGTGTAAAAGTCGGCATAAACTCCTGCTCCATGAAGGTAGCGTCGGCCGCACCGACTCGGAAGGCAATAATCGAGCCAACGTTACCAAACACAGCTGCCCTAATTTCCTCTTCCATCTGCTCAATATACTGATGCGCAACCATCAAATTTAAACGATACTTACGAGCCTCAGATAATATACTAGCGAATGATTCGTTAGCGAAATTCTGAAACTCATCAACATATAAGTAAAAATCCTGTCGATCTTTCTCTGGTGTATCAACTCGTTCCATGACCGTCATTTGCAGCTTAGTAATGATCATTCCACCCAGTAAACGCATGTTCTCCTCGCCAATCAACCCCTTAGATAGGTTCACTAAAAAGATCTTACGCGTGTCCATAATGTCACGCATATCGATGGTTGATTTCACTTGAGCAACGACATTACGGATAATCCTCGATGATAAGAACTGACCGACTTTGTTCTGTACTGGGGCAATTGCTTCGGTTCTATACTTATCCTGCCAAGACATAAACTCCTTAACCCAGAAAGTTTTAACTACCGGATCCTGAATCAACGAAATGACACGTCGGCGATATTCATCGTCTACCAGAATACGAGTAATACCCAATAAAGACGAACCAGGTGCATCAAGTAGTGCCAAGATAGTATTCATCAAAATGTACTCCATGCGTGGCGACCAAACATCCGGCCAAATCTTCTTGAACACACCCATCAAACCAGAGGCGATCAAATGCTTCATCCGATCATCCTTAACCTCAAAAATATTGAAACCGATCGGATTCTCGACATCGCTTGGGTTAAAATAGACCACGTCATTAATACGATTCGCTGGTATAAAGTCGAGCATGGTCTGCGCTGTATCACCGTGCGGATCGATGTAACACAACCCATGTCCGGCATAAATGTCGGATAGCACAAAATTCTCAATCAGCGTGGTCTTACCCATGCCGGTTTTTCCGATTACATAGATATGCTTCCGTCGATCGTCGGTCTTAATACCAAACTTCCGTTCTTGACTACGAAAGTTAGTTTTGGCAAAGACTGTTATCTCATTCTCGTGATCGTGATCGTAAGGTTGTGACGGGACTCCTGACATAGACAGATTTTGGGTCAAGTCACTAATTAAACCAATGGTAAGTTTCCAGGTAACGTACCGGCCTGGTCGTTATCCTCCTCTTTGGCTACCTTCTTGATTGGCTTAAAGAAATCGGATTGAGTCTCACCAACGGTCGGCAAGCTAGACGGTGGTTCGGCGCGCTTAGCATCGGTCTTCTTAAGAAGTGGAGTTTTTTGGTCACGCATCGGGAAGTGATACATGGTAGCTAGCTCTTCAATATTCAAAACGTAATGTGTTGCACCTGCACCCATACTACGACTACGATATCTACTAAGCAATTTAATTTTCTTGTCTGGTTCTGACCAACGCTGATAAAAATAGTCACCTCTTGGAGTCACTTGACCGTCGGGCTTCAATTCATTCAGATTCAATGATGAATACTGCATGAAAGTACCCTTAACCGAAACGAAATGCTTTTTGGAAAAAATATCACGTCGACCAGCGTAGACAACTCTAATCTTAGAATCAAAACCAATCTTAGTCATTTTCATCTGTGCTGCTTCAACTACCCCCCGCTCTCCAGGACTCATTGCCAACATTTTGAGTGGATCTTCCTTACTGTCTCCGTTTGCTGAACTAGACGAACCAATAACACTACTAATCTCCTTCACCACCTCTTTAGGCAACCATAGAGCGTCATCAAGAATCGACTTTTTGGCTGGAGCCTTTCGACCTAACATCTTCTCTATTTCCCTAATCCCCTTATCTCGCCACTTATTATCGTTCGGTCTAATCAAAAACTGAACCCATAATTGTTCGCCATTGCGCAGCGATCCCATAACCTCGAGCAAAGCTGAAATTGGATCCTTAAATGGATACTCAGCTGATGTATGCTCAAACTGTGGATAGGTACGTAGTGGTAGGTGCGATGGTTTCTTTAATACAAATTCACTACCGAAGAGATCCCATTCTTGATCCGGATAACTGGTTGGAATCGATCCAGTATAGTCGGCGATCTCGACTATCTCGGCATCTGGATATTGTGCATAGACAGCTGATTCAACCAAATCACGAAATTTAGTCCAAGTATGGACTAAAAATTGCACATAACCATTTACTGACACAATCTCGAAACTAAAAATCGGCTGACATTTACCCAACCAATACTTTTCAAAACGATCTAATCCTGAATAAGAACCGGCAAGCGTACTGAAAATCTGTTCTGCTGCTTTAGCAGTCTGTTCGTTCTGACGTGGAACATCGATAGCTAGTACACAAGTAGTAATAGTGCCGTCGAATTTATTCTGCCTCCATTGGACCCAGAGCTTCCAACAGCCTTTGATTAAAACTAAAAGCACTGGAATCCAACCCCCATCCAAAAAAAGCCGCAACATCATCTGCGGAAAAGACAGGCTTCCGATTTCGAAAAAATAACCGAAGTCGATATTAAGGGTCGGCATTGCTTGATTGAGCAAAAAATTAAGAGGTACCGACCAAATGGTACGGAAACATAATAGCATGCCATGTTAAGCTTGAAAAGAAATCTATGATAAAATTACAATGGTCAAACTGCATTGGAATCTATGGGATTAGCTAGAAAGGACTAGTGACGAATGGATCGAAATCAGGGCATTTGTACTTATCACCGTAAACCGAAGACCCGCTTCTCTCAGCGGGTCCTTTTTATCTCTCTGTTTTTTAAAAAATCAATTTCTACCTCGCTTCTGAAACACTACCAAAAGCGGCGAAGCTAAGAAGATCGAAGAGTAGGTACCAGCAACCAGACCAATGATTAATGCTAAGGCGAACCAACGTAAGCTCTCCCCTCCCCACACATAGATAGCAATGAGCGGCAGCAAAGTAGTAAGAGTGGTGTTAATCGAACGAGCCAAAGTTTCGTTAACACTTCGTTCCACAATCTGCTCGAACGACCCATGATCCTTGAGTAGATTCTCGCGTACACGATCAAAAACTACAATCGTATCGTGCACCGAAAAGCCGAGTACTGTTAACATAGCCGCTACAAAGGCCGAATTAATCTCAACCAGTAGGACATTACCCAGAATAGCAAACACACCGAGCGGAATCAGTACATCATGGAACAGCGCAGCAATTAACGTGGTAATACCATACTTCCAAGAAGCAACCGGTCGCGAGACCTTACGGAAGGCATAAGCCACATAGGAGGCAATACCCAATAAAACCAACGACAACGACCAGATAGCTTTATTGCTCATCTCCGAACCAATAGATGGCCCAATAGATTCGAAACGCAATTCTTCTGTTTCGTTATATTTATTTTGTATCGATGAAAGTAACGACTGATGCGCCTCCTCATCCATACCAGGTAACCGTACTAACATTCCATCTTCGCCAAGTGGCTGAACTGAAATATCATTGTACCCTTGCTCCTTAAGTTGCTCATTCATTTCCTGAACGATTGGCCGTTCCCCACCGAACTTTAGCTCCATCAGGGCACCACCGGTAAAATCGATACCCAACCTTAATGGAAAAATTACTAAAGCGGCGATACTAGCTACCACTAATAGCCCAGAAATAGTGAACCAAACGTTACGGTATTTAATGATTGGATAGGTCATACATTTCGTCCGTTATTTCTTTTCCGTTCGATTAGACCCGTCCTCGCGTGGCTTACTACGATTAAGCCCCGGTAAATAAAGCAATTCGGATCTAAGAGGCTCCCAGCCAGAGACCAGGCGCAGTAAAGTACGGCTGACAGTGATCGCCGAGAACATTGAGATTAGTACGCCAATACCTAGAGTAAAGGCGAAACCTTTGATAAGCGACGAGCTGGTATAAAACAAGATGCAACAAGAAATTAGTGTAGTCAGATTAGAATCACGAATTGATAACCAGGCCCGACGAAAACCTTCTTCCAAAGCCGACTGTAAAGTTCGACCCCGCTGTAATTCTTCCTTTAGTCGTTCAAAAATAAGAATGTTGGCGTCGACAGCCATGCCCAGAGAAAGAATCAACCCAGCGATACCCGATAAGGTTAAAGTAACTGGAATCAACTTATAGATAGCTAAGTTGACAGCTGTGTAAATGCACAAAGCCACAACCGCAATTAGTCCAGGCAAACGGTAGTACAGTAACATGAACAGCACTACTACTAAAAAGCCAATCAATCCAGCCCGAAGTGACGAATAAAGTGAATCATTACCTAGAGTGGCACCAACCGACTGCTGTGTTTCAAGATGAATTGGTACTGGTAACGCACCAGCATTTAATCGTTGAGCCAGCAACTTGGCTTCTTGAATAGAGAAATTACCACTAATAACCGCTTCACCACCAGAAATGACCTCATTGACGGTCGGGATACTAATAGCCTCTCCATCAAGGAAGATGGCTACTGGCTGACCAACATTTCGTCCGGTAATATCCGCAAACAAATCCTTGCCTTCGGAATCAAATTCCAGAGCAACCTGTGGTTCATTAGTCTGCGGATGAAACTGCACTACTGAACGTTTGAGCTGTTTACCAGAAAGCTGAGTGTTCTTCCACTGATCAGCCGGCGGTACATAATCTGCTGCAGTCTTCTTGTTGATCTGAATGTGACTCAGACGATATTCACTAATCGGTCGAGCATCAGTCTTATAGATAACATGAAAACCAAAGTCAGTTTCAACTGGTTCAGTTGTAATACTCCCAACCTCCAGAGCCTGTGTCGCGTCTTCGAAAGGCTTAACCATGATTCCTGGCTGGAACCAACCTAGATCACCACCATTCTCAGCAGTGCCAACATCGGAAGAATTGTCCTGAGCCAATTGAGCAAAGTTTTCTGGTGTGGCCTGTCCAGCCAACTCCCGAGCTAAACTCAAAGCCTCATCCTTACTACGTTCGGATTCACATTGTGCAGCCCCGGCATAGCAAATCAAAACATGTGAAGCTTTCATCTCCTGGCCAGACTCTCGCTGTTCCTCGTAACGAACAATATGGTAACCACGATAATCTTCTAGTAACCGAGGAACCACCTGCCCCTCAGACATGTCACCACTCAATAATTGATCGATTAACTCAGAGTACGGACCCGACTTAGATTGAAAGTCAAGATTGCCGCCAACACCCCTAGTAGATAAATCGTCTGAATTCTCAGTAGCCAAGGTAGCAAAATCTCCTCCGGCTAACGCCCGTGCTAACAGATCATCGGCCTTAGATTTTGCAGCCGTGTTACTTGCTTCCAAATCAGCTTGTTCTTCAGCAGTCAACGCTCGCGGTGGCTCATTGTTCTGTTCTTTAAACTCAAGAATTGGAGTTTCTCCAATCAGTTTAATAGCCTCAGAAATGTCCGATACACCGGCCAAATCAACAATCAACCGCCACTCATTACCGGATTTATTAGTCTGGACTAACGGTTCCGAAACACCAAAAGAATTGACCCGTCGCTCAATGACATCTCGTACACCAGCGATCGACGTATCCTGCTCTGAATCAGGAATGTTAGCCATGTCGGCAACGTAGACCAAATGTGTTCCACCTTGCAGATCCAAACCAAGAACAAATGGCAATTCCCAAAACTGAGGAAGGTGTAGATCCAATCCAAGAGTGCTCTCGGACCAACCATTGATTCGGTCAACCGACGAATTCCACCACTTTGGATAGCTCAACGCACTGGAGAAGACTAGTAATAAAACAATGAAAAACACCGCTCGTCTAATCCGACCACGAGGTGTAGTTGGAAGCAAGAGCGATAGTAGGGCATTCCAGAACCCATGAGATGTACGGCGTAAGCCATTAAGAAAAGGTTTCATGCTCATACTCGAGTAAAGACTCGGAAAAAACGAGCGTAACAGATTGATCTGTCCGCATCAGATTATTCACAACTGCCCATCATCCTAATTAAATATGCTTATTTTGGCAACTAGAACAGCCAATGTGGTTAATACCGCTCACTTAAATACAAATCGATAAAAAACAGAAAGGTGAATCCGTAAATCCACCTTGGTCTTTATATATTGATTATTTTATTCAAACCGGCTGGACGAATGGAGCGAAAGTACGTTCCTGGTGCGACTCGGCTCGTGCTGCTGCAGCTGCTTCGGCCATGGCTGCGGAAACCGGTGTGTCGTCTTTTTTGAACCGAACAGTAAACTGCGGTACATAACGCGTTTCATCCTCGACAATTTCAACAGTCTTGCCTTCAACGTACATATTGAGTGCTAAATCGGAAAGTAATTCGGTATCGGCAGCAATTTCGTCTTTCAGTACGTCCATGCGGTCGACCTCAGATGAGCAGGACATCTTAATCGTCCCCTCAATCGATTTCTTACGCTCTTTGAGCGTTTTCAATTCTTCAATAACTTGCTGATACTCGGCGTTCTGGGACAACTCATCCTTGACGACACGATTTAAATCACGACGTTCTTTTTTCTTTTCTTTAAGACGACGATGTATCTCATTGATGTCCCACATGATGGTCGGGTTTAGTTGAAGATGTCTTGTATGCTATCAGCTCCGAAGATCGATGTCATCCCCAACGATAAATTAATTGCAATAAATTTTTTATACGATTAGACGATCCAGGTCGCCATTTAGAATAATCGGTTGAAAAGCCTCAATTTCAGTACGATAAAACGGTATGTCGGGAATTGGATTAAGTAAAAATATCTTCTGATCTAAAACGTGAGCAAACCCCATCTCCAAAAAAGTATTTCCTCCTATATAGTTAACAATACCATGACGATCGGGATTAACGACTAAAATTGCATCTCCTCCTTGCATCAATCTCCAAAAATCACGAATCGCGTCTTGATGTGTCTTTTGTTCAATCTTAATCTTTTCTTTTTCCTTGTCTGACTTACCAATAAACGGTGCGGCCAACCCGGTCAAATAAGCATCATGACCGAGATCGATCAGTCTATCCCGCATCTCCAACATCGTCTCTGTAAAATGCATGCTGCCAACCACCCCAATTCGCATACCAAATGAGATTAGTTAGTAAATTGATGACTGTATTCATAAGATAGACGCAGATACTCATCCGCCGAATAGGAGACTGACGATCCGTCCGGAGTTTGCAGTACGTACTTGGCGATACCTACATCACGCATCATCTTGGTGCAGATCGTACAGTAGAGACGGATCTCACCACCCTGCGAGCGTGGACTACCATCAGGCAGCAAACCAACAAAATACATAGTTGAACCAGCCAGTCGATCTGGATGTCGAGCCAGTGCGTCCATTACCGCCCGTTACTCGGCGTGTACGCAGCAAGTCTTGTCTGTGATCTTTAGATCGTAGGATGACTTATGCCGGTGACAACGTCGTTCCTGCTCGTCGTTGCCGGGTGGCAAGTTGAATCCCTGACCGATCACTTCCTCACCGCTCACAATAATCGCCCCGCACAAAACCCGCCGGCAGGTAGCCTGCCGAGCGACCGCAGCTGCCTCCTCTATCCAATGAACTACCATAGAGGCCTCTTTTGAAGTACAACCTCCTTCGGACGAAACTACTTCTGTCTTTGTATCAATCTTCATGATCTATCTCCTAAGATGATTTTTCGATGGGCAGCTATAGCCATTTTGCGATCGATGCCAAAGAGGCTTAACTGCTTGATCACCTTCTCAACTTTGTTGCAATTACCACAAAAATTAGAAATGGTTTCTGGTAGACCCACCTCTCGATACAAACGACGCCAAATAGGACGACGGGTCATAAATTTTTCAACGGAATGCTTGGTTAATCGCCAAGTCTCACCATCAATCCCAAACCGCCAAAACAACCATAATTGGACAAAAAATAATACATCTTCGAATTCCTCATTTACGCCATCAGGATTAAATCTAATCACCTCAATTAGTAATTCACGTACTTCATCAAATACGTAATGCAATTTAACCCGCTCACCAGACGAATATTCATCTAAATATTGACTAATTTTCATGTCACGACTTTTTTAACTTTTTTGATGGTTTTTTGCTTGAAACAGATCATCAGGAATCAAGTAGGTATCGTCGACAATATAATATCCATTAAAACTAGTGTCTACGCTCGATGCCAAGGTTACTTTCTCCAAAGATGATCTGAGACTAGCAAGATAATCATAAGTAACCTGTCGATTACTGGCCGCGAGGCCACGTTCTCCGTCTATAACCATCGCTAATTTACATCCACGCAACTTAGCTATCGGCCTAACCCAATTGACAAATTGACTGAAAAAAGACTCCTGATCAACTGAATTTGTAAAATTTTCAATAGGATTAAATCCTCTAATAACTATAATAGGGGCATTATCTCTAGTCTTGGTTTCAATGAGTATGCAGGCTCCAACCACACGTTCATTAACCTCACTTTCTGGATTACCAACAAAAGTCACTGAAATAAAATTAGGATGAGACTGAAGAATAGATTTTTCTTTATTAGCCCAACAAGCATCGGCCATATGCCCTGAAATTTCCGTCTTAAGGTCGCGAGATGGGATAAAAGCTACAGATGTAGTCTTACCTGTTGGAGACTTGGCCTCCTGCAACCGATTGATTTCCTGTTTTAAACTAGAAACTGAGAGTAGTGAATCAAGAATCTTGCATTTTTCTTTATCGTCCAAAAATACACCGAAGGTTTCACGATTGGTTACCTGATCGATAAAATTTATGACTTTAGATATTTCATCCTCTGATACGTCCTGCCTATCTATACCTTCCGCCAAATTGGAATAATCATTTTCTAATAAACGTGGGTTCATTAAAAATGACAGAAATATTAAACCTTGACGTAAACTCTTTATAGATGTGTCAAAACCAACAAAACGAGAAATTAATTCATCAAAATTAGGCCGATCATTGTTGAGCAGGGATGTAAGTCGATTCAAATCTCCTATTTTTTTTTCAATATTCTTAAGAACAAAACTGGCCTTTTCGTTTACCATTCGATCGTCCGAATCTAATTTTATCTTCCAAGCTTCTTTTTCACCCTCTAATTTAGAGGACTCTTGACATATGGATTTTCGCAAATCATTTGCTATACGACCGATAAAGTCACCTTTTAAATCCATTTCCGGTGTACGCAATATCTCATGTAAGGCCTCAGAGATATCTCTAAGGAAGATGATCTTACTACCGACATCAACCAATACTGGCCGTTCCAAATCGCCTTGGGCAACTAAACCATCCTCTACCTTCTCTAAGTCAACAAGCTTATTTTCGATAATCTCAGTTAACCCCCTAAGAAAATCAACAGTGAGTCCACCAAAGAATTTTTCTTTCATCTTTGCCTGTGCTTCTTGTATTTCATGGACCAGCTGGCCGTAACGTTTAAGAAAATTTTTATCATGCACAAACTTTTTCTCTTTGTTGGACTCTTGTGATCGACCTATCTTTTTAATCTCTAATTTCCCGCTAGGGACATACTCTACAGGAAGGGGTTTCAATTGTCCGGCGTGAAGCCTCCTATTAAAATCGTCCACCATACTATCCCAAATCACGTCATCATGTCTGCCGTATTCAGAATCGTTAAATCTAGTTAACGACTGTAAAAAAATTCTAAAAATTGGATTTTTGATCAAAACCTTAAGTCTTTCATCAGATGAAATATCTTTTTTTAAAAAATTATGTTTTTCTCTACGAAAAGAATCTTCTAATTCAAGAACGCCGGATTCTCCAACTCTACTTACACCCAACTCAGCAACGTCGGACGAAATTACACCGTCATAAATATCCTGCAAAATATTCCAATGGATTTGAAGTCCTAAATTGCCAAAAATTCGTAAAAACCTCTTACTTCGACTAGCGAGGGGTTTAAAACTGCTAATAAAACTGGAGGCTTTAGAAACATCATCAGCTCTCAAGATGTAGAAAAAAACCTCTAATACTAAATCCTCACCCCCTTTTGTAGAAACTACCTCCTGACCTAATTCAAAAAAATTCACTATATCAAGACACTTTTTGTAAGAAAAACTACGAAGACACAAAAAAGCTTTATTCAATGCGTTCTGTCTAGCTTCCGGTGAGCTGAGGAGACGCTCACGAAGAGAAAACTCGTCAGCGATGGTTAATATTGACTTTAAATCATTAGCCAAATGTTTTAAGTTTTGCATCATCCCATCCCAAGCTGCGTTCTGTACATCTTCAGATGAAGCAAAGGTCTTCCATTCTACACCGATAAGATCTGCGAACTTATGAATGAATTCTATGCCGTTTGATACAGATCCTTGCCAATAAAAATGATTTTCCATACCAACTAACACGCTCTGTCTAGCTTCTGGTGAGCTGAGGAGACGCTCACCAAGAGAAAACTCGTCGGCGATGGTTAATATTGAATCCTGATAATGTTGTCTCAAACAACACATCATTCCATCCCAAGCTGCGTTCTGTACATCTTCAGATGAAGCAAAGGTCTTCCATTCTACACCGATAAGATCTGCGAACTTATGAATGAATTCTATGCCGACTGACTCACCCCGATTTAAAAAAGCATTTACCATACCCATTAGTGCGCTCTGTCTAGCTTCCGGTGAGCTGAGGAGACGCTCACGAAGAGAAAACTCGTCGGCCATCATTAGTGAGTCAGAGAATCTAGTGAAACTCAAATTAGAAAGCACACCTGACCAGCCTAATTCTTGAAGCTCTTTGCTCTTAGTTAGGTCATCCCATTTGAGACCAAAATCATTGTAGGCTTGCCTTGCTATATCGAGATCACCAGATTCGACCAGTTTAGATAAGAAATTCTTCTTTTCCTGTTCATCTATTCCCAGATAGTCAATCGTAGCCAAAGCTTTTCTTTTGGTTGCATTATTATCTTCATCATTTTTCGTAAAAATCAGTAAGGCTTTTGCTAAAGCCTCTTGTCGTACCTCTTTGGATGACTTAATAACTTCAGAATCTACCCCTAAAAAATCAACCGAGATTAAAAAAGACTCAACATCGCGCAAAAAATCATCCTGAAACAATTCCAAAGATATAATTCTTACTGCTATCTCATTTCTTATATTGAAAGTATTTGCTATCTTCAAGATTTTTTCCTCCGATAATCCAAAATTTTCATGCAAATACTCTACCCCCCACATTGCCCATCTTTTTGCATCCTCCGAGGCTGATAAAGCCTCTCTGATCCCTAACTTATCAACGACCTGTAGTACAGAATCAATATCCCCTACACACAATTCAATTTCTATTCCTTTCCATAAGGAAAGCTCAAATTCACGCGTCTTGATGATGTCATCTGATGAATCAAGACCTTCTATTACATTCAAGGCTTCATTCAACCTACCTTCTTCTAGAGAAGACAAAATAAATTCATGAGCCTGATCGACTAAACTTTCAAAAAAAATATCTGAACCAAAGTCCTGAGAAGTCAGAGAAAATTCTTTAGACAAAAGAAATGATGCCCTATACTCATGCCAATCAATGAGATTCTCAACTATCTCTTTAATACACCTATTGACGAAAGCTTCTGGAATATTGTTAACGTCAAACCTGTGTTTAGCCTCATCAATCGCACTAGTTAATTTCTCAATATCAAAAACACGAAACACCTCGTCTCCATTGATGGCTTCATTATCAATTCTTTCCGCTTCACCCCAATTACCAAGAACAAACTTTACTTCCTCCAAAACCATCAACTGCAAAGGAGTAAGATTCTTTTCTTCCGCTTGCAAAGAAAAATCAATATGCTCTCTTTCTTGCTCACCACGTCCACCACTCTCAAAAGGTTTTCTGTTCATAAACCGCAAGGCCAATATTCAGGATTGATAAATTATGAATTTTTATTAAAAACTCGACACTTAATCGATAGGAATTGGCGCATAATACTCACCTCTGGCAATAACGCTCTCGGATATTTCAGTGCAAACAGATATCAACCTGTCCCCAGTAATACCAATCTTATCAAATGGCTCTGAGCCGTCTAATCCATCCTTGTACCCACGAACAAAATCATCAGCCAACTTCTGTCTTAACTCAGAAACATTCATACCTGGCAATTTAGTCAAAATATTTTTACACATCAAATGTATAGAAAAGCATGAATCACGTAAGTCCTTTAATAAAGCCTTGGGTAAACCAAAACGTTCATCTGGTTGCTGATGCAGGCCCACTTCGGGACTAATAAAAACACAACCGTCATCGGTAGACCTAAAGAATGACCGTTCGCTGAACGGTGTCCCGTCACCATTACGATCACCACGCTTGATCCATTTCTCCTTGTTCTCTGGTCGACCCCTAAACTTCTTGTGTGTCAGCAACTGTCCGACGGAATCCATATCGACCACCTCCCCTGCCAAAGTCAGGTTACCCATGTGTAGAAACTGATGGACTACCCCCTCGCGATGCATAATACCGGCGTTTTTCCCGTACCAAAAACAGACAAATTTTACCCACTTCTCACGCCCTTCCGGAGTCGAGGCATCAAATCGGTCCGAGTGGCCAAGAGCCTTAGCTTCAATGTTTAAATTCTTACAGGCCTCAGAAATCATCTGAACTACCCCTTCCTGACCAATATCACCCATAACTTCCTTCATATCCCTAATGCGCAACACCGAACGCATCAGACGAATAACTATTACCGGATCAAAATTTTCCTTCAGATCTTCTATCTTACCTTCCAATTCAGACTTCTCATGATCACTGTTGGCAGCACTGATGGCTTGTTGTAACTGATCGACGACTTTCTCTTTGAGGTCATCTATAGAAACATCTTGTCCGTTAATCACTACCCGATCAGTCCTATAAACACCGGCCAGAGCCTCCGTCCTCATGCCCGTCTCAGCCAACATCTCGATCACCTCGGTAACTCTCATAGCCAACCTCTCATCCATCAACCCTAGAAAATCATAACTCCAAGGCGTTTCTTTAGAGTCCGGCATAAAATAAACTTCCTCGGCATCATCTAGTTGACCCATTACTATGCCGTCCTTCTTAGATTCAAAACTTTTAGGAAACAAAAAACCACCACCCTTAACATCAACTTGGCAGTAAACTCTATTTTCTCTCTTTCCTCTTTCAACTATGGGTAAAGAAATACCCAAATCCGCACTACGATGATGATACGGCAGTACACGTAGTTGTAAATTACCGTGAGTGGTATCAACAAAAAATGCCAAATCTTTTGGGATAAATGGTAGTTCTACACGTTTATTTTCATAAACTTCCTGCAAGGATTCTTTTGGCAGTGACCGAAAATGCTCTTGCGAAAAAAAACTCTCCATAGAATACAATTTATTGTTTCCCGACAATGAAATATTGATTATAGACCGATAGAATTCGATCTACTGGTCAAACGACGCTAGCTGAATTGAAGCAATCTTCAATCTGATCCATGCGCACAAACGACGCTAAACGTTCTTCATCCAATTTTTTCAATACCAAGGACCGTCTATCAAACTCGGTCATCATACAACTCTCCAAATCGGAGACTCGTGCATTGGATGACAGAACGTAAATCTTATCTTCAATCTCCATTACTTTCTGAAAAAGTAAATCCTCTCGCCCATTCAACTCCCTGACATCGGCCGCTAACCCTTCGATCTGTCCTCTCAAAAGGAGGCCAAGCCGTCTATTTTGTCAATTATTACCTGCTCATTATTCATAATCCGTCGATTATTTCTATAACAACATCCCTTTTAAAATACCAACAAAACACTGTCAAATCAAACCAAAAAACCGAACCTTGGGGGCACGGTTTTTACTATTGAATCACTGTAGATTAATGGTCTGATCGCTCTTTTTAATTAATCTGGCTAAAACCAACCAATACTACTCTTAAACCTCCCGGCCATGACACTTCTTATACTTGACCGGAGTACCATCCTCCTTGCTTGCCCCACAAGGACAAGGGTCATTGCGACCAATCTTGTCGCTAGCCGCTCCAGCACCGGACTCAACCACCCCACCATCGGCCGATTTTTGAGCACCTGACATTTTTAATCCTTTCTGATCCAAAAGCGACTTGGCCGGCTGGACAGTCTGTGGCCGCTGGGCCACCACGCTCATTTTGAACAACGAGTAAACGACCTGCTTTTCGATCATAGCCATGAACTCATTGAACATACGAAAAGACTCCCTCTTGTACTCAACCAATGGATCACGCTGACCATAGCCCTGCAACCCAACACCGGTTCGCATATGATCAATAGCGTCCAAATGCTCAACCCATAACATATCCATAGCACGTAAGATCATGCCACGAACAATGTCAGGAAAATGGCTATTACCACCACCTATTGTAGCGAGAGCTGCACCAACTCTAGACTCCAATTTATCGTATTCTATACCGGCCACCGACATCAAAAATTCAATGATCTTGGTTCGAGCTTCGGCATCCTCTTTCTTAGAACCAGCTTCACGACTAATTTCTGTTAATTTTTCACGTTCCTCAGTCGACATTGGAAAAATAGTGTCGACAACCTCGTAGATTTCCTTCAAATCCCAGGCCTTCTCGTCCTCGGCTGAAGTATGGAATAAAACTACCCGCTCAATCTCCGACTCCACCATTTCAAGCGTATGCTGACGCATACCAATTGAATCATCTGGCGACAAAGCCAACATCTCATCACGTTTGCGATAAAAAACCTCGCGATGCCGATTTAGTACATCGTCGTACTCCAAGAGATGCTTACGAACATCGAAGTGGTGTCCTTCAACTTTCTTCTGAGCACTCTCAATGGAGCGATTAACGATTCGATTCTCGATTGGTAAGTCATCCGGCAAACCAAGACGGTCTATCATAGCGCGCATGCTGTCCGAAGCAAAAATCCGCATCAAATCATCCTCGAGCGAAATAAAGAACCTAGTACTGCCCGGATCACCTTGTCGTCCGGCACGGCCGCGCAACTGATTATCAATACGTCGTGACTCATGTCGTTCGGTACCAATAACAAACAATCCACCTAATTCACGTACCTTTTCAATCGCTGCTGAATCTGGCGGATTACCACCTAAAATAATATCCACACCACGCCCGGCCATATTAGTAGCGATCGTTACCGCCCCAACCCGACCAGCTTGAGCGATTATCTTGGCCTCACGCTCGTGATTCTTAGCATTCAACAACTCATGCGGTATACCTTCACGCTCGAGCAATTTCCCTAGTATCTCATTTTTCTCAATTGAAGCTGTACCAACCAATACCGGTTGTCCTTTTTCGTGCCTAGCTCGAATTTCCTCCACCACCGCGGCGAACTTACCTTTTTCGTTTTTAAAAATTCGATCTGGTAAATCCTCACGGCAAGTTGGTCGATTAGTTGGAATTACTGTGACCTCTAGACTGTAAATCTTAGAAAACTCTTCAGCCTCAGTCGCGGCCGTACCGGTCATACCGGCCAACTTCTCGTACATGCGAAAATAATTCTGGAAAGTGACAGTAGCAAGTGTTCGACTCTCTCGTTGGATAGCCACTCCTTCCTTAGCTTCGATAGCTTGATGTAGGCCCTCACTGTAGCGTCGACCATTCATTAACCGACCAGTAAACTCATCAACAATAATCACCTCGCCATCCTTAACTACGTAATCACGGTCAATCTCATACATTTTGCCGGCACGCAACGCGGCTTCAAGATGAAAAATAGTCCGTGTATCATTGTCGGCCCAAGGGTCAAAGCCCAATTCGCGCGAAACTCGATTCTGTCCCTCTTCGGTGAAACTTGCAGCCTTCATTTTCTCGTCACGATTGAAGTCTACGTCCTCTTGTAGAGGCTTAACCAAAGTTGCAAATTTGTAGTAGGTATCTGCCGCCTCTTCGGCTGGTGCAGAAATAATGAGTGGCGTCCTAGCCTCATCAATCAGGATCGAGTCAACCTCATCAACAATGGCATAATGCAGCGGACGTTGAACCTTCTGTTCCGGACGAACGGCCATGTTGTCACGCAAATAATCAAAACCGTACTCGTTATTGGTACCGTAAGTGATATCCGCCAAATAGGCGTCTTTTCGTCCGACCGGACGAAGGTAATCCATTTCGACTTGGAATGAACCGGTTGCATCGCGCTTCTGATCCACAGCTCCCCCTTCTTCCTTTTCCGAAGCCTCCGCTAAATCTTCCATGGTTAATTCAGTCGTCTGTTCCGGTACTTTCCAGTCTGGATCGTAAACATAAGCCGTCTGATGATTAACACAGGACACACTCAAACCGAGTGCATGGTAGACCTGACCCATCCAAGCTGCATCACGACGCGACAGATAATCATTAACTGTCACCACGTGCACGCCTTTGCCAGATAATGCGTTCAAATAAACAGCTAAAGTTGCTGTTAGAGTCTTACCCTCACCAGTCCGCATCTCAGCGATCTGCCCATTGTGTAACACAATACCGCCCATTAATTGGACGTCGTAATGACGTTGACCGAGCGTGCGCTTGGCTGCCTCACGACAGAGTGCAAAGGCCTCAGGTAGAATCTCATCCAAAGACACTCCAATTGCCACCCGTCGTTTAAGATCGACTGACCGATCCCGAATTGCCTCCGGTCCTAGTTGACTAATTTCCTCTTCCAATGCGTTGATGTCCTCTATTCGGGGATTCATCTCCGCCAATACTTTCTCATTGGGATCGCCAAAAATTCGATGTAAGAATGACATGTAGGTTCTAATAAATCCGTGACTGACGGCCTCAATATATACCCATAAAAGCCAAACCGTCCATGCTTCAAGCTTAAAATAGTTGTTTTGGAGTCTCAAATCCTGATAAATGACGAACGCGCCCGACTGAGCGCGTCCGTATTCGGACCTTCTTATTATATATAGAAGTTAAAACTCTTCCGAGTGGGTTTCCTGATCATGCAAAAGTTCAAGCGAGCTCTGATTATTAGTCACTCTAGTCTGATCATCGAATTTACTCTTATAATCGAGAATCTGACGCCTAGCCCGATCTTTGGCCTCACGTATCGCCACATAGAGATCCTCATCCTCAGCTTCGGCATAAACAAACTTACCCGGTAGTCCAACTCGTAGCTCGGCCCTAAAGAACGGTCCTTTGTTATGATGTTCGGTTGTTTTGCCGACTACGGCTTCAAGTGATACAGCTGTCCCGAATCGCTCAAGCTCAGACTCCAGTTTAGCTAGTCGTTGTTCAACTGCTGACCGAATCGCCTCGGTTAACTCGATACCTTTGGTCTTAATATCGACATGCATATCGTTAGTCCATTAGGTTCAATTAACAAAATTGACTCGAGTTAGTGTAAGTTACAGCGACGGAATAACCCCTGTAGGGTACCTGATGAAATGTAAGCGTCGCCATCATCTTGCTGCTCGTTTTTACGAGGAAACATTATCGATTGAGGATCACTATCGTGACCTAACCCCAATGCATGCCCAAACTCATGCATTAATAACATAACTAAATCCTCACGATTATCAAACTGATAAACATTAATGGTTCCAGAACTATAAATTCCCTGTTCATCATCTTCTCCCAAGGTAAACGTTTCGTTAAAACGACTAACTCCAGCATTGAAACCCACAACCTTTTCCTGCTCCTGTCCGGCTAACTGATTAAGCTGCTCAGCCTGACGATTTTGCTCATCAATAAGTGCATTCAAATCGCTAACATAATTATCTAGACGACTCTGTTCGCGTAACAACTCATCGTAGACATCCCGAGATGCACCACCACGGGTATTCCAAGCTCGGACAGTCAATTCAAATAATTGAAGTTGCTCTTCGTAATATGTTTTTAATTCAGCGATCGATGCCTCACGAGCATCGTAGACGGACCTAAGTTTTTGATACTCATCGGCTATTGAACCAATTTCCGATTCTAAACCATCACGTTCGAACTTCAATCGTTCCAACTCCTGTGTCGCCACCTGCCGATCATCAAAAACCAAATTTACCGCCACAGCCTCAGTACTATTTGCATTATAGCGCAGTAAGTCCTGACCGGTCGCACTTTCCCATTTTAGTTCAGCCTCAGATAATACCATCAAAAACTCCTCTTTAGAGATATCAAATCGTTCGTCGTAATGCCCAATGCGATATTCAATCGGTAGACTACAAACATTACCTCCGAACCACCACCAGACCAGACCAACAACTACTACGACAATTACTAGCCAAATCCAACGAATCACTATCCGTCGTTTTTTTGATTGTAAAGTAGGATTGGTAATTTCTTTTTTAATTCCAGAGTTAGACAAATCAACATCATTCTCCTCGATTTGAACTGGCAGTACCTCAAAATCCGACATACTCGATTTCTTCCAGAAGATTAACTCGTCCTTGAGTCTGACTACGTAATCGCGACTTAACTACAGCAATTAATTCAATCACTTCTCCAGCAGTTGCCTGTCCATCATTGACCAAAAAATTAGCATGTCGATCGGAAATACCAACATGACCGACCTTAGTCCCCTTCAATTGGGCTCGATCTAAAATCCAACCGGCTGGAACAGTTCCATCAGTTGTTACTGGAACCTTCTCGTCTGAATCAAGATCTAACCAACGACGTAAATCGTCCAAATCCTCAGGTGATTCGGGGTGCCAGTTTTTAAACACGCAGCCAGCGGTCGACTGTCCCGTTGGTTGAGTCGATCTTTTATCATTCAAAATCTCTTTCAATCTAACCTGACCATTAGTTGCATTATCTGCAGTACGTAATAATAGAACTGCAGACAAAATTACATAACCTGGTTCAGACTTGAATACACTCTGACGATAGCCGAACTCACACTCTGCTTGAAGCATTTCAATCAATTGCCCATTACGCAAACAACTGACACTCTCAATCGACTCGCCGGTTGAACCACCATAGCAACCAGCATTACCACGAATGGCACCACCGATTGTTCCAGGCAAACCAATAGCCCACTCAAATCCAGTCATGCCAGCCTCGGTTGATTGAAGTGCTACTAAAGAAGTCGGCGTACCAGCCTCAACCCTAACTTTGTTTCCATCAATCTCGATACCACGATTAATCATTTTTATTACCAGCCCTCGAAAACCATCATCTGAAACTAAAACGTTTGAACCTCCACCTAAGATGTAATACGGCAAATTTAGTTCTTGGGCGACTTGAACTGCCGCTGTCACCAGGGCAACGGACGGAGCAGCAAAAAAGAAATCAGCCGGACCACCAATCCGATATGTAGTGTGCAAAGCTAACGGCTCATCAATGGTGATATCAGGCGACACAAGACGGTGCAATTCTTCAATCTGGTTTGACATAAATCAGTCAGTTTCTTTTCCGGACAGTCGCCGTGCTAATCGATCAACATCACCAGCCCCCAAGACCAATGTAACTGCACCTGGTGCTAACACGGAATGAATAGCTGCAAAACCCTCCTCAAGAGAGGCTGCATATCTAATCTGTCGTTCAATACCACGCGAATGATCATGTTCAATCACTGCCTCCATTAAATTACGCGAACTAATGTCTGCATCTTCGTCTCCCTCTCGTCCAATTACATCATAAATCTCAAGCAATACGACTGAATCTGCACCATCAAATGATTTCACAAAGCGGTCAAAAAGATTACGAGTTCGATTGCGATGATGAGGCTGAAAGACTAATACGATTTTACGATCTGGATAAAACTCACGTGCTGCTGCAATGGTTCCTTCAACCGCAACTGGATGATGACCATAGTCAGAGATCACTGGTCCACCGTATGGCTCCCCCACTACCTCAAATCGACGCCAAATACCGCTGTACTCAGACAATGCCTTCCGAACAATTTCGAACGATGCACCATGCTCCAAAGCCATAATTGCCGCAGCAGCAGCGTTTTCGATATTAAATCGACCGGGCACATGCAACTCAATCTCACCCAAATCCTGTTCACTTTTATATAGATGAAAACTTTGAACCCCATCCCCGACCATAATCTCTCCAAGTCGATAGTCAGCTTCTTCACCAGAACCAAAACGTAAACTTCGACCACTACACTGTAGTGCCCCAGCACCATCTGAATCATTAGCGTTCAACACAACAAAACCTTCTGGCCGAATCTGACTCAAAAACTGCTCAAAGGTATCCATGATGTGCTGACGGTCGGTGTAATAGTCAAGATGATCCTCTTCAACGTTGGTAACAACCGCTGCTGCTGGTCGAAAAACCAACAAATGTGCCTGATGCTCGCAGGCCTCTACCACCAAAAGATTACTACCACCCAATCGCAAATTCCCACCATCAAACGAAGGAACTTTAGTGCCGACAATCACAGTTGGATCGAAACCTGCCTCAATCAAAATCAATCCCAACATGGCTGTAGTTGTACTCTTACCATTAGTACCAGCCACAGCCACAGTTCGTTTACCGTCCGCATACTGACCAAGAAACTCAAAATAAGTCAGGTTACGTATATTACGTCGACGAGCTTCGACCAACTCTGGATTATCATCCGGCACAGCACTCGTACGTACCACCAAGTCAACATCAGCTGGCAAATTAGCTGCGTCATGACCAATTGTTACTTTTGCTCCGACACGACGTAACACTTCAACTACACCACTCTCAGCAAAGTCAGAACCACTAACTTCAACCCCTGAAGACAAAAGTAGACGGGCCACTGCTGACACGCCAATTCCACCAATACCGATGATGTGAGCTCTTTTGACTTCTTTAAGCCAATCCATATAGACAAATTATGCCACGAATCCAACAAAATGAAACCGTAACTTGTCTAACATACAAAAATACGAACAAAAAAAGACGAGGTGCTGCAGATAGCACCTCGATTGAAAGAAATGTTTTGCCTTTTTGTCGACCCTTAGTCAACTAGTGAAAAAAGATTCTCCGAATTACTTCACGGCGACCACTCTCAACTGACGCCAGAATGGCCCTTAAAATAAGTGGTCGTTTTTCATCCGGCACTTCGATAGACCAGACGATGATATCTTCCTCGGTCATTCTTGCCAGATCTGACCTTGTCAATTCTGGAAACATGTCCGAAGAAATATTCTCCTCATGGTCGCAGAATGATCGTTGAAAAAATCGACCCTGACTCCTGATCTGCACGTAGGTGATGCAGGTCATATTTTCAACAATTGTCTGCAACACCTTACCGAATCGACAGACAGCCTCTTCTGGAGCGATAGAAAAGAACGCTGCCAGCTGTCTAACATGTTGCTCGGTCAAGTAGCAAATATGCCGGTCATGGTCACCCGGATCGGTGAAAATTTTCTCTGGAAAACTTGTCGACCTGGCGGCCAGCTGCCAGAATCGGACCATACCATCACTGCCCGGCTTAGTACCGAATAGTAGTCCGCGTAACATACGAATCGGTTGCGGTGGCAGAATCCAACAACGGACCTGGTCATTCTCTATGAGAATTCCTCGGCCCATATCCTCGAACCAACAAACACAGGCTACCGCTCGACTCTCAGCCACTAGCTCAAGCACCCGCCCGAACCAGGAAACAGTCTTACCTTTCAGGAGCCCTGAAATTTCTGGGTTGGCATCATGTTCCCACCGTGCCAATGCTGTCAGAACCAGACTTTGCACCTGTCGTGGCACAGAATCGATAAGTAGCTGCTCAATGATCAAACCGGCCATGAACGACCGTCCGCCATTATAACGCACTTTGGCAGCCATCTGACTGAAGGAGTGCAAGTAGGCCACACATTTTCCGTAGGCGCCGACCGAATTCTCTCCACACTCCCTCCAGTGCGACAGGACGCTCCCGAGTCCATTACGAAAAGCAACTATAAGTCGTCTCTCTTCGTTGTACTCCATCCCTCTCCTCCTGTGTCTGCCAACAAACGTACAGACAACCTATTAATTTAAGCAGAACTTAAGGCTAGCGTCAAGCCTCCTATTTCTACCAGTCCAATTGCTTGACGAGAACCCTGATGCTAATCTTCCGTCTTAAGACGGACATTATGAATGACCTCCCAAAAGATGCGCCCAACACTACCACGTTGACCCGCACTGCTATTCGCACCGCCCTTAAATCCCACGTTCAGACACGTGATGATCTTTTTGCTGTAGTACGCCAGACCTTTTCCCAACACCACCTCAGCCAGCCACCAATTCGCAAACTACTTTCCGTCTATCGTGAATTGATCACCACTCACCCTGATCTAGCCGATCCGTTATTTGAGCGTCTACTAATCAAAGCTCGTATTAGATCACTCTCTGGCGTAGCGATAATAACCGTACTAACCAAGCCCTATCCTTGCCCTGGTCGCTGCGTCTATTGTCCTTCTGAAGCTCGAATGCCGAAGAGCTATCTATCAAACGAGCCGGCCGCCATGCGAGCACTTACCTACAAGTTCGATCCTTATCACCAAGTAATCGGTCGATTACAAGCTCTAACAAATAACGGTCATCCGACTGACAAAATCGAACTGATCGTCAAAGGTGGCACCTGGTCGGCCTATCGTTGGGACTATCGATGCGAATTCATTCGTCGTTGTTTTGATGCCTGCAATGACTTCACAGCGCATCGTCATAAAGCATCATTCAATTTATCTACATCACAACTTCGTAACGAGTCGGCTACTCAACGTATTGTCGGCTTAACCCTCGAAACTCGACCCGACTTCATTAATTCACTAGAAATTGCCCGACTGCGAGAGTTGGGCTGTACACGCATCGAATTAGGTGTACAAACTATCAATGATAAAATTTTGACTAACTGTCACCGTGATCATGACTCATCGGCCGTGATTCAAGCTACTGCGCTACTAAAAAATGCCGGCTTCAAAGTCGACTATCATCTAATGCCTCAACTACCCGGAGCTACACCAAAATCAGACACCAAAATGTTACAAGAAATTTTCGATAACTCGGACTACCGACCGGACATGATTAAAATTTACCCCTGCGCTGTGCTCGAAACCGCCGAACTATACAACTGGTGGAAATCCGGACGCTATCGACCTTACTCAGATGCCGGGCTACTCGAGACACTCATTGCAATCAAAAAAGAACTACCACTATACTGTCGTGTCTCACGTGTTATTCGTGACATTCCATCGTCATCAATCATGGCTGGTAATTCTATTACCAGTCTGCGACAAAACATCGAAAAAGAGATGAAGGCACGTGGATTATCCTGTCGTTGCCTGCGCTGTCGTGAGGTTGGACGGGTCGCTCAAACTAATCCCGATATCCTATCAATCAAACCAAAGCTCTTTGATGAAATCTATGAAGCATCGGGTGGAACTGAACATTTTTTATCATTCGAAGACCCCAAACGCCGAGCAGTTTTTGCCTTCTGTCGTTTGCGTCTCCCTAGAGGAATCACTGACCCACAAAATTTACCAACTGAAATTCGTGATGCTGCCCTACTACGTGAACTTCATACCTACGGTCACCTAGTGCCGATTGATAATCACAGTTCGGGATCCGCCCAACATCGCGGTCATGGACGTCAGTTAATGAACCAAGCCGAAAAACTAGCTCGTGAAGCTGGCTTCAAAAAAATGGCGGTCATTTCTGGTATTGGTGTACGAGCCTACTATCGTAAACTTGGTTACCGACGTCATGGTACTTACATGATTAAAAAACTTGATCTCAACTAACTGCTCATAAAGTTCAAAAGACCTTCAATTTGTCCTTCTTAATTAAGGCAAACATAAAAAGCTACTTATCTTCTTCAAATGTCATCAAACGCGTGCTAGAGTTTTACCGACCTATGCTTGAACATCTACGACAACAAGATCCAGAAGTAGCCGCTGCAGTATCCGCCGAGTTGAATCGGCAGCGTAATGGACTTGAGATGATCGCCTCCGAAAACGCGGTCTCTGAGTCAGTACTCGAAACCTTGGGTACAGTACTGACCAACAAGTACGCTGAGGGCTACCCAGCCAAACGTTACTACGGCGGTAACGAGCATGTTGATGTTGCCGAAACACTAGCCATCGAACGTGCTAAGCATCTTTTTGGTGCTGAACATGCCAACGTCCAACCACACTGCGGTTCACAAGCCAACATGGCGGCCTACTTTGCATTAGCTGAACCCGGTGACAAAATCATGGCCCTGGACCTAGCACATGGTGGACACCTGACCCACGGTAGCCGAGTTAATTTCTCTGGTAAGCTCTACTCTTTCATTCCCTACGGTGTCAGTCGAGAAACCGAAACTTTGGATCTAGATCAAATCCGAGAGCTGGCACTACAGGAACGTCCTAAAATTATCCTAGCCGGCTTTACCGCCTACCCACGTTCAATCGACTTTGCTGAATTTAAAAAAATAGCTGATGAGGTCGGAGCCTACTTAATGGTCGACATGGCGCATATTGCCGGACTGATCGCAGCTAAGTTGCATCCAGACCCAATCGCTGTAGCTGATGTTGTAACCTCGACCACTCACAAAACTCTACGCGGTCCACGTGGTGGACTAATTCTTTGCCGAACAGAAGACCGGTTGCGTCCTAACAACAAAAAGAATCTGGCTCAACGAATCGATTCGGCGGTCTTCCCTGGCATACAAGGCGGCCCATTAATGCACGTTATTGCGGCTAAAGCTGTAGCCTTCGGCGAAGCGTTGCATTCCGACTTCATTAAATACCAACACCAAGTAATTGCGAACGCTAAAGAACTCTCCTCTGCATTAATCGAGGAAGGATTACGAGTGGTCTCGGGCGGAACGGATAATCATCTAGTACTCGTCGACCTAACACCAGTCGGTATTTTTGGACAAGAAGCGTCAACCAAACTAGATAATGTCGGCATTCATTCCAACAAAAACTTAATCCCTTTCGATGAGCGTAAACCGACTGATCCATCAGGATTACGGCTAGGAACACCTGTTCTGACTACTCGCGGATTATGTGAGCCAGAAATGCGGCGAGTTGCCTCACTTATTGCTCAAACATTAAAGGCAAATAACGAAAGTGAACTTAATCGTATTCGCTCCGAGGTTCGTCAATTAACTGAGGCTTTTCCGCTTTACGCAAACCTCGACTATAATCATGACCGCTAAAATTATTGATGGTCGAGCCGTAGCTGAAAAAATACTGGCCGAAACACGCTCGGAAATAAAAACACTTGAATCGACCCCTGGATTAGGGGTCATTCTGGTTGGAGACGATCCAGCCTCCAAAATTTATGTCCGCAAAAAAAAGGAGACTGCCGAAAAAATCGGCGTACATTTCGAATCATTCCTCTTTCCTAAAGATGCTAGCGAAGATCAAGTCGTACGGACTGTGATCGAACTGAACGAACGCGAGGATATCCACGGCATTGTAGTTCAACTACCACTACCCAAGGGATTAGAGACTGAACTAATCGTTCGAACGATCGATCCGAACAAAGATGTTGATGGATTTCACCCTGAACTAATCAAACGTATATTCCAAGATCCCAACTGCCGACTACCTGGACTAATCGAGGGGCTTAAACGACTCTTCGATGAAACCGGACTAGAATTGAAAGAAAAAAGAGTCGTTATTGTCTCCAATAGCGGAGTCTTCTCACGTCCGCTTGAACTGTTTCTAGAGCGTCAGGGCGCGAAGATAAAAACCGTAGGTAGTGACTCCACCAACTTGATACCAACGATCGAACGAGCAGATCTACTTATCACAGCTGTTGGCCGACCGGGATTAATAAACGGACAAATGCTAAAGCCTGGTGTGACGATTATCGATGTTGGTACGACACGCCTTAATGGTCGAATACTCGGCGATGTCGATTTCGAGTCAGCAAGTAAAGTGGCCAATTGGATCACCCCAGTACCTGGTGGTGTCGGACCAGTTACTGTCGCCATGTTACTTCGAAACGTTGTGCGTCTAGCAAAAGACCTACCAACCAACAAAAACACAAATACCTAAAAACATCGGTGGTGACCACCAAATCACCGCATTCATATTAGAGGTAGTTCTTTAGACCAAGGAGGCAGGATGGCAAAACAAAAATCTGGGCGTCTCAAGGGGAAAAGCTCTGGTAAAAAGCCTTCCGAAGAAGAACTTCTCGAGAGGAGAAAGCATCGGCGACAATCACGTCTCCAAAAAAGGAGGTTGAGGAGACAACGCCGTGCCGAAGAGAAGTTACTCATTGGAAAGCACTACAATCCAAAGCGCCCCAAAGAAGAAAGGAGTCGGCTTCGGGAAATAGAGCCTCCCGAAAGACCGAACCAGATCATCTATTGTCGCTGGTGTGAAGAACAAACTTCTCACACTATAAGCGACTTTTGTGGATCACTCATGAAACTTTGCACCAAATGCGGAGAAATGAGACATCCGCAGATCGACGCTAAGCCGAAAAAGAAACCGAGACAACAGGCTGCATAAGTCATTCTCAAAGAACTTTCGGGGGTTACTCCCCCGTTTTTCTTTCTTAAGAAGAAAAAGAATAACATCATCGGCTTAACAAAAATCTCCATTAAGAATAAACCGATACCGATTAACTCAGACTAACGAAAAAGTTATGTCAGAAGAAGCAACAGAAGCCGTTCAGCCACAAGACGGAGAAGAAAAGATCGAGGAAACCGCTACCGAGGGTCAGGCTCCCGCAACGGAAGAGAGCCAGCCAGAAACCCCAACTGAAGAAACAGCAGCCTAGTAGAAAGTTTTCCAATTTGAAGATTTTCAAAAAACTCCCACAAGGGAGTTTTTTCTTTTTCTAAAAACTCGATATTACCACCGCAATAATGTGGTTAAGGTCTCATAGCCAGCTCCTAATAACAACACAACAATACTAATGTAGGCCCAAATCCGACTAACACCCAATCGTCTGCTTTTCAATAAACCACGTTTAGTTACAGTCACATACAACATAGCGATAATCACTGCAGTTACACCACCAAACACCGCTCCAGTAAAGCTAATAATTGAAATAAAATCATCAACTCCTAAAATCACTATCGCCAGAGGAACCATTACTGCCAAAAACCAAGCCAACGTCCGCCGTAGTCGATAATCATATTCGAAGGTCGAGCGTAGGGTCAGACCGATCATAAAATATGATGTTGCCACAGCTAAAAAGCCAAACATTGCTCCAAATCTAGCCACACCACCACCCAAAACCAAATTTAATCCATCGAGTGCATCCTTTGTCGTTCCTGGTCCAGTAACACCGTAAACCACAAGACCAAACAATAAAGTTAGAAAAATAGCCACCAGCATACCAACAACAATCGCCTTTCGAAACCCCCGTTTGCGTCCTTCCATAAAATCCTTCATCTCTGGAATCGCTGACATACCAGAGAGAGAAAACAGAATCACACCGTATGGTAGGAATAAATCACCACTCGGAACTAAAGCTACGAGATTAGCTGGTTCGATTCGTGCTCCAGCCACGCTAACTATGACTAGTAGCGCCATCACCAACGCAACAGTAAACCAAAAATCAACTTTCTCAATGAAACCCAGTCCAAAATAAACGACTACTGCACCAACCAATCCCCAAAAAATCTGATAATGGAGTAGTGCTCCACCTAACCAAGGCGATAATAGTAGATGTAAAAAAACTCCACCAACCAATATATAAGCAATTAGTCCGCCCCAAAAACCCAAAATCGATACCACTGCTGCAACACTGCGAACATGCCGACCAAAAAACTTTCCAGCCAAACCAACCAACCGTAATTCCTCTGAAGAAGCCATGACCGCTTCGGCATAAAAGAGCGATTGCAATAACTGAATTCCACCCAAAACTAAAAAGTAGACTAAAGCCAAACCAATCCCAACTTGGCTGATAGCGTAAGGTATACCAAAAATACCGACACCAATAGTCGTTCCGACTAAAGTGACGGCTGCCATTAACACCTGATGATTACCTCCTTTGTGTTTCATGTCTGAAATTATATCTGCTTTGCGCTCGCACTGAAACCCAAACCATGGGATAAACTTCAAAAGTTTCAATTTCAATCGATAACAATCCCACCAATCGAACCCTCTTGTCCCGGCTTAAGTTGGGCTCTTATTCACCAAAAGTGGAAAAAAGACCCACAGAAACTCCCCAAGATGGATTTGCTACCAGTTTCTGTCCGGCCTACTATGGATAGGCTAAACGTCGCGAAAATCACCCCACTACTCTCTGTTGCTTATGTCTCAAGCTGAAAGAATCCCACCACAAAATCTGGAGGCCGAACAATCATTTTTGGGTGCGTTACTTATTGACCGCGATTCTATTCTTAGAATTGCCGACTCAGTCCGGCCAGAAGATTTCTATAAGCAGAGTCATGTTGACATCTTCCGTGCTATTCTCGATCTACACGCAAAACGAGAACCGATTGATCTATTGTCGTTAACCAATCGTCTTGAAGAAATGACTCGACTGGAGTCGATTGGAGGACGAACCTATCTAACAGAACTAACAACTTTAGTACCATCGGCTGCACACATTAATCACTACGCCGCCATCATTCAAAAAAAAGCCACTCTACGTCGTTTGCTAACTGCGGCCAGTGAAATTACAACCTCGGCTTTTGAAGATGTCGAAGATGTAGACAAACTACTCGACTCGGCGGAACAGACTTTGTTTGGTGTCTCACAAAAGTATCTCAAAACCAACTTCACTCCATTGAAGGATGCACTGTCCGAAGCGTTTGAGCGTATTGACGAGTTGCACCGCGAACGAGGTAAACTGCGTGGTATTACCACTGGCTACCGCGACCTCGACGGACTACTAGGTGGACTGCAACGTTCGGACCTAATTGTCCTTGCTGCTCGACCATCAGTAGGTAAAACCAGTTTCGCTTTAGACATTGCGCGCCAAGCAGCGGTCCGTGCTAAGGTACCAGTCGGTATCTTCTCGCTTGAAATGTCCAAGGAACAACTAGTCGACCGTATGATCTGTGCTGAGGCTGGTGTAGATCTTTGGCGTATGCGTCGTGGGCAACTTAACGACTCTGACGACCAAGGTGACTTCTCACGTATTGGTAATGCTCTCGGTAATCTATCCGAAGCACCGATTTTCATCGATGATACAGCCAGTATTAATGTCATGGAAATACGGACCAAGGCTCGTCGACTCCAAATCGAACACGGGCTAGGTTTGTTGGTGATCGACTACCTACAGTTAATGGAATCACGTGGTCGAAATTCGGACGGCAATCGCACCCAAGAAGTTGCTGAAATAACTAGGGCACTCAAAGGAATTGCTCGTGAATTAAACATCCCAGTTGTCGCCCTCTCTCAGCTATCACGCATAACTGAGCAATCTAAACCTGCCATCCCTAAACTGTCGCACCTACGCGACTCCGGATCGATTGAACAGGATGCTGACGTGGTTATCTTCATTTATCGCAAAGCCGCTGATAAAAATTATCGAACTGAAGAGATACCACTAGACGAACGATACCTAGCCGAAATACACATAGCCAAACATCGTAATGGTCCAACTGGAGTAATCAAAATGTTTTTTGATGAAGCTCGAGTCAGCTTCCGTGATCTGGACAAAAAATTCTCTGGCAATGACTATGCTCTGCCAATACACAATCCACCAGCACAAATCACTGTCCAATCTCCGCCCCCTCCTCAAGTCGTCATGGCCACTACACCAATACCCGTAGTCATGCCATCACCAAGCCCGGGACAAATACCACCTGGTAACAGTAGACGGACTACCAATAATGAAGAAGTCGCAGAACAAAAAATGTCCCAGACTTCTAATTAATGGAAACTACTTAAATAAATACTGCTAACATTCAACTAGAAGTATTGACTGTCGAGCTCAAGTACGGAACCATGAAGGCACAAAACATCTAAGAATTAGACAATCGTATGTTCAATAAGCTCAAACAGGTCAAAGATCTCCGTGACAAAGCAAAGCAACTACAATCTAAACTGGGAGAAGTTACAGTCGAAGGTTCAGCAGCTTGGGGTAAGGTCCGTATTGAAATTGATGGCAATCAATCAGTCAAAAAAATCAATATTGATCCAGACATGATGTCTGATCGTAACAAATTAGAAGACGCACTTCGTGAAGCATTTAACGACTCAGTCAAGAAAGTTCAGCGCAAAATGATCGAAGTCATGAAACAGAGTGGCGATTTAAATATCCCTGGACTGCAATAGAATAAAAGATGAATAATTTTCCAGAACCGATCGGACGTCTGATTGATGAATTAGGTCAGTTGCCTGGCGTTGGACCAAAAACAGCCGAGCGTTATGCTTTTGCTTTGCTCAAAAGACGACCTGACGACCGCGAACGATTGGCTGAAGCTATTATGGAAGCCGGCGGATCTTTGACTGCTTGTTCTACCTGTGGCAACTACACCGAGAGTGATCCTTGCAACATTTGCTCCGACGCTCGACGCGACCGCGGTGTAATCTGTGTAGTCGCCACTGAACAAGATTTATTAGCCGTAGAACGTACTAGGGAATTCAGTGGGTTATACCATGTGCTCGGTGGTCGGCTATCACCAGCTGAAGGACTAACACCCCGTGAACTAAATGTACGGCAATTGATTGCTCGACTCCAAGGTTCAACCGTCCGAGAAATTATTCTAGCCTTTGACCATACTATTGAAGGTGAGTCGACCATGATGTACCTAACCAGAACAGTTAGTCAGTTCAATGTCCGAGTTACCAGGCTAGCCCGCGGCTTGCCGATCGGTAGCGAAGTTGGTTACGCCGACGAAATCACTCTGACTGACGCACTAAAGGGTCGCAACGAGATCCGAAGTGGAGTTCCTGTCACACCAATTCAGACACCAATTATCACGGAAAAGCTATCGACCTAGTACAAAAAGAATACCGCTCGTTGTGGATGTCCATCTCAAATCAAAAAGTCCGGCCTAGGCCGGACTTTTTGATTTAACCTTTGACTTCCTCAATACGAATCTCAGTGAAGTGTTGCCGATGACCAGCTGCTTTATGGTAACGGACCTTCGGCTTATACTTGACCACCTCAATTCGTCGGCCGCGACCCTCACCGAGGACCACCGCGCTGACCGAGGCACCAGCCACAGTCGGTGTACCGACCTTGGCTTCTTTATCGTCCTCGTCTGCGACCAAGAGTGGTTCGAAGTTCAACTTCTCACCTTCCTTGGCCTCCAACTTCTCTATTCTGATAACGTCTCCCGGCTTAACAATATACTGCTTACTACCGGTCTCAATGACTGCAATTTGGGCCATATTATATTTGCTTGGAATGCTTTTTGGGGCTAAGCAGGAATACTTTAGCGCAAACCGCCTAACCTGTCAACGTCGGCTGTGACCGGCTGACCCAGCCTAATATCATGCTTTTCAATAAAACCTGCTGAAACCTCTAGCACTGCTCCAGCAGACTCGGTTGACGTAAAAACTTGAGGTGACTCACCCTCAGACGGAGGTAACAACCCGTAGCTCAAATCGACGATTTGACCATCTCGAATCCAAATCGCCTCAATCGGAAATTTCATATCCTTCATCCAAAAAATATGTTTCTTTGGTTCGGAAAACAAAAATAATACTCCCATGTCTTCTGGAAGACTAGTCCGACCAGACAAACCCCGTCGACGAGTTGAATCGCTAGCTGCCACCTCGACCGACAATATTACAGTACCGTTCAGTGTTACTTTAGCTCGACCAAATCCGTGCTGTTGCCAACGAAGCAGTAGTGTTACTACAACCAAAATAATCAACGCAGCCATAGCTAGCGTACTACGCCAATCAACTAAACCAATCGACAAGAGAACGGGTCGATGATTATCATTCGGATGTTCTGTTGTCATTTGTCGTCAGACTACTTTTTATAATCTTATTGCGTTGTCGAATCGACATTAATAACGCCACACCAGCCAGGGCCAAACTACCAATCAATCCGAGAGCAGCGATCTTCTGTGGTCCACGCAACAACAGTGTCGAAATTCCAAACGCTGCTGCCAAAACCCAATATAATAATACGGCTTGACCATGTGGTACACCACCATCAACCAATAGGAAATGTAAATGAGAACGGTCACCACCAAATGGTGACTTGCCCCGCAGTACCCGTCGCACCACTACGACTACCGCATCAAAAAGTGGCAGGCCGAGCACTAACAAAGTCGTAGCAATCTTTCCGCCTGAGATGATAGCCAATGTACCAAGTAAAAAGCCGGCCAAAGTTGAACCACCTTCACCTAGAAACATACGTGCTGGATGAAAGTTAAAAACTAAAAATCCAGCAAACACCCCGCCGATCGCCAGGGCCAACAGAGCGGTATCGGCCTGAGCTACATCGCGTGTCAAACTAACTGCAGCGACTACCAAGCAACCAATTACGGTCACACCAGATACTAGACCATCGAGTCCATCTAGGAATTTTGTAGTGTACGTTAAAGTTAAAAGCCAAACCATGGCAAACAAATCAGCAAGTAAGGTCAAACGATAGGGAATACCATCGAACCACAAAACCGTAGTAGTAATTCGATTGAGTTCGATCAATCCACCAAATGGATTAGTGACATAGGCCACACCAACACCACTCGCAATGATCGCGACCACAGCTAATAGAGGCCAAATCAACTGACGTAATGGTTTAAGATTAAACCGATCATCCAAAGCTCCACCGAAAGCTAAAAATGATGCAGCAGCAATAATACCCACCAAATATTTAGCTTTGATATGTGAACCATTAAAAAGACCAAGTGACGACATAACCACAACCGCTCCAACTAAAGACAAGTAAATGGCAAAACCACCTAAAAGCGGTGTCGGGGTGCGATGCTGTTTTCGACCGGCCGGTCTGTCGAGTACACCGAAACGCCGAGCCATGATCCGTACCAGGCTGGTAACGACTACCGACAACACGGCCGCGCCAATTAGAGTCAAGATAAAAGTCATAAGTTGATGTACAGAAAATAGCATAAATCTTTATCCTTTGTCGTCCCGGGCTTGACCTGGGACCCAGAATATTCCCCTTTCCTAAGGAGATTTCATCCCTCTAGGGAACCCTAATTAATTCTCTTCAATTGGGGAAGTTCCACTTCCCCAGGGCCCCCGGCCCGGTTTCTCTGTCCCGCTAGAGAAACGGAGGGAAGAGAGCGGCCGCCCTACCTCCCACTATGCGGGGACTTTATGTCCTCGGGCCGGACGGGCCTCCGGCGCATACCGTCGCGGCACGGGTCGGCCCGCTCCGGCGGCGGTCCGTCCTAACTCTCGGCGTCCGGCCCTCGCCTCACGGCACGGGACCCAGCCCGGACGCCTCCGAGGTTGCCGCGGGAGGTATGCGCCGTGGAGATCGAATCGTGGATCCCGGGTCTCGGCCCGGGATGACATATTAAAGCACCGTCGTCCCGGAACTGTGAGCGAACGTAGCGAGTAGTATCCGGGACCCAGAGGCAGAAAGATCGGATTATGATTAGACTCTGGATCCCGGATAGACTTCGCTTCGCTCGGCCTTCCGGGATGACATATTAAAAAAGGCTTGAGGTTTCGAGATGACAAAATAAAAAGGCTTGTGGTTTTAAGATGACAAAATAAAAAGTAGGGATGACAGATTCATAAGAAGAATTGAGATGACAAAAAACACTGTCATCCCGGGCCGAGACCCGGGACCCAGAGGCAGAAACATAAACACTAAAAATCAAAATTTGACCCCAATCTAACAAAAAAAGTACCCTACCTCCATGAAATACGGCGAACTGCATGAAATAGAAATAACCTCCTGTGACCGCAAGGGGCGTGGCTACGGACTGATGAATGACCGGCCGGCCGGCGTACCTTTTACTGTACCCGGCGAACTGGTCGAAGCTTCGTTTGTCGGTCGATGTAAGGGTGTCAAAAAGTTTCATTTAGAAAAAATCCTCAAGGCCTCACCAAAACGAATCACTCCGACCTGTCCGCATGCCGGCATTTGCGGTGGTTGCGCCTGGCAGCACATCAACTATAAATTCCAACTTGAGCTGAAACGCCAACTAGTGAATGAGGCTTTGGAGCGGGGCGGACTCCCAAAACGTATCGAAACTGTTCTACCGTCGCCGCAGACTCTAGGCTACCGCAATCGTATGGACTTTTGTGTCGGTCCGGAGGGACAGGTGGGACTAAAGGAACCGGGTCGTTGGAATTCTTATGTCGACTTGAATGTCTGTCCATTACTCTCGCCTGTCGCGGCTGACATACTACGCGAGTTCAGAGACTGGATACAAACTAACAGCGTCACACCTTGGTGTGTCTTTCGACACACTGGATATGTTCGCTACTTGGTGGTGCGCGAGGGCAAGAACACCAATCGACGTATGATTACTGTTGTAACAGCCGACGCTCCCCTACCTGGACGTGACGACTTGATCGCCCGACTCAGTCCACTGGCCACCTCCATCTATCACGGCATCAATCCGACCATAACCGATCTATCGCTCGCCGAGCGGCTGGAATTACTCTCGGGTGAGGAATTACTCCTCGAACGCGTCGGTGGACACGACTACCTGATTCCACCCAACTCCTTCTTTCAGACCGACACGATCATGGCCGAAAAACTACTCGAAACAGTCCGCGAACATGTTGTAAACTCCGGTGCTAAAACACTTTTAGACTTATACTGTGGCGTAGGATTCTTCGCAGTAGGTGTAGCCGATCTGGTACAACAGGTGCATGGTGTCGAGCTAGATGCCGAAGCTATCACCACTGCCCGCCGCAATGCCGAACTCAACGGACTAAGCAACCTAACCTTCACCGATGCTAAAGCTGAGTCATTGGTTTGGAACAACGAACGACCAGACTTAGTAATCGTTGATCCGCCACGTTCAGGCCTACATCCTAAGGTGATCGAAAACTTACTGAAACAACGACCATCTACTATTATTTATGTCTCCTGTAACTACGATAGTTTTGTTCGCGAATGGTCACTACTCGAAACTCAATACCATCTAGCCGATCTACGTGCTCTAGATCTGTTCCCCAACTCACCGCACGTCGAGCTGGTCGCCAAATTGGAACTGAAATAAATAAAACACTAAACAATAAACAAATTATTAAAAACCCCTCGAGATCGAGGGGAAAGCTCCAAAGTCATTTTCGATGAACTACACAACTTGTGACTAAGATTCAGCTGGAAAACAGCGGACCCCCACACAAGGAGGAACGACGCCCATGGCATCTGAGCTGATGTAAAGATAGTAACAAACCAGTCCCTCCTTCTGGCACCAGAGGATCATCTCGCGTTGAACTCCTTCAAAATCATCTGGGTTTAGTGGAATTTTTTCAGAGTGGACAGACTGTATCCGAGACATTTCGTCGTAACTATAGACATCCTCAAACCCAGGTACTCTGACAGTCTGAGGATTTCTAGAATCCATAGCCTCTCTAATATTATCCCTTAAGACGCTGATGTGTTGAGTAACAACTACTCTAGAAGAATCAACGCCGTCTGATTTTTTGGTCCGATCTCCTCGTTCTTTAATAGCAGCGAACCACTGCTGCCCCAAGGTTGGCTCATTCCTGTTTTCCATGTCTCCTCCTTCAAACTGAAGCTTAAACCAGGCCACCAAATAACGTCAAGTGCCGAATAATCCGTTCAGGTTTCTAACAAGGCAATGACACTCCCCGGGCTTACGCCCGGGGTTTCTTTACCACACAAACTTCGTTTGTCCTTTGTCCTCCTGCCCTTGCGCTTCGATGTACCGGCGGATCGTCGTCTCATCACAGCCGACGGTCGATACTCCATACCCCGTCACCTTACTTCACGGAGGGCAGGAGGCCAAAGGCGGGCACGGAACTCCCGGGCTTACGCCCGGGGTTTTGCGGGGCGATAAAAAAGAGCCCTAGAGGGCTCGGAACGATGAACCTTAGTTTTGATTCGCAAAGAATAAAATGAGTGGCACCTGTCCGCCGAGAACCTGCGCCCAACAGCGCGATGGGATAGGCAGACACTGAATAGTGACCAAGTCCCAAGGAATCTGCCAGCCTGAACAATGAACAACCTGCGATCTTTGAGCACTATTTGACGTTACCCTTATCGAGGTTGAACCCAGGCAGTCCAAGCCTTCACTTCTTGAACACTCAACTTGCCACTGTTCCTCCCAATATTCATCCAACTGTTCACTTATCTCCCGCCTTAAGAGATCCCGTTCACGTCGTCTCGTAACCAAGGCGATCTCTCTTTCTTCGACTATAATCGTCAAGCCGAATAAAGTACCGACTCTGAGCCTACCCGCTTACCAGCGAGTTCGTCAATGTTTCCGATCCCAGGGGCTGGAAAAAGCCGGACGTCTGCTGTACGCTACGAGCACACTACAGACATATGAACAAAGAAACCCCAAAACCAGGGCAAAAATCGGGCTTCGCTGTACTGGTCGGCCGTTCCAACGTGGGCAAATCCACGCTTTTGAACGCACTCATCGGCACCAAGGTAGCCATCACTACACCCAAGCCGCAAACCACCCGCCATGCTATCCAGGGCATCCTTAATGACCCACGCGGACAAGCGGTAATCGTCGACACTCCAGGTATCTTCACCCACGTACCGGACAACTTAACCGCCCGCCTGAATGAAAAAGTCAGACAGTCACTGCGTGGCATCGATGTAGTAATTTATGTAGTCGACCCCACTCGGCATATTGGCGACGAAGAAAAGATCGTGCATGGCCTAGTCACGGCCGCCGACTGCCCAAAGATCATGGTCATCAACAAGTCGGATCTAAGGGGTCCGTATGCCGACGAGTATCGTATCTGGAGTAATGAATTTGACTCAGTCATCGAACTCTCCGCTACAAAAGGACACAATCTAAAAGCACTTACCGATCGACTGCTTGATCTACTACCCGAGGGAGAACCATCTTATCCGACGGACATACTAACCAATCTTGATCGCAATTTTCGCATCGCTGAACTGATCCGAGAGAAAGTCTTTATGCGGATGCATGAAGAAGTTCCTTATTCGACTACAGCAGAGGTTGATGAAGTTTCTGAACGAGAGAACGGCATACTATATGTCCGAGCTCGTATCCTAACCAACGCCGACCGCTACCGCGGCATGTTGATCGGTCAAGGTGGACGTACTATCAAGGCTATTGGACAATCAGTTCGTCATGAAATGGAAACTATTACCGGTCGCCAAGTCTTCATTGATTTGGATGTCGATGTCGAAGAACGCTGGCAGGAACGGTTCGAATAACCATAGTAAAATAAGTTAGGTTAGAACAAAAAGCCGGGTATAATTCCGACTAGAAACTAGAACCAAAAAATAATCACCAAAAGCATGATCGACGAAACACAACCCAAAGGCACTGAACACAAAGAAAGAAAAATCCCAGGAACAGACGAGGTACCTCTACCTCAAGTACCAGATTTTCGTGAGGGTGCTAGTTGGAAAATTTTTCGCATCATGGCCGAGTTCACTGAGGGTTTCGAATTCTTAGCTGATCTCAAACGAGAAGTTACCTTTTTTGGTTCAGCTCGTGTAACTGAAGGGCATCCAGACTACGAATCAGCACGTAAGCTGGCACGACTACTGGGTGAGGCTGGCTTCACCATTATCACCGGCGGAGGTCCAGGTATTATGGAAGCGGCTAACCGCGGTGCATTCGAAGCTGGTGCCGAGTCAGTTGGACTAAACATCCAACTACCGATGGAACAACGCACTAATAAGTACGTTAAACATGGCAAGGGTTTCTATTATTTCTTCACTCGCAAAGTAATGATGTCGGCCTCGTCCCAGGCCTATCTTTTCTTTCCTGGTGGCTTCGGCACACTCGACGAAATGTTTGAACTGATCACTCTAATCCAAACTGGTAAGATGGCGCCAATACCGATCGTCCTAATCGATCGCAAGTATTGGGAAGGCTTGTTCAGCTGGATTCGACAAGACTTACTATCTAACGAATATATAAAAGAAAAAGACTTAGATATTGTAAAAATTGTCGACACTGCTGAGGAGGCCTTTGACTTAGTCAAAGACTCTCAAGAACGACCATATTTCTAAAATATACTGTTCGAGACAAAAACAGTCGCCAGCCACGACAACCATGTCGTGGCTTTTGGTTATGAAATAAGTACTCCCCAAAGAGAGCAAAAATAACGACAGAACCTGACCAAGTTGACAATCAACCGTTTCGGGAGTAGCATTCTGTCGTTATGTAAGGTTAAACGTTAATCGAAGTGGAATTCCGCAACATCGCTATCATCGCGCACGTCGACCATGGCAAAACGACCCTTGTAGATGCCATGCTCAAGCAAACCGGTACCTTCACGGACCGAGAAGTCGTTGGCGAAAGAGTCATGGATAGTAACGCTCTCGAAAAAGAGCGTGGTATTACGATCTATGCCAAGAACACCAGCATTCGTCTAGGTGATGTCAAGGTGAACATTGTCGATACTCCCGGCCATGCCGACTTCGGTTCCGAGGTTGAACGAGTACTCAGAATGGTCGACTCGGTGTTGTTACTAGTGGATGCCCAAGAAGGTCCGATGCCTCAAACCAGATTTGTACTCAGAAAATCACTAGAGCTCGGACTCAAACCAATTGTGGTCATCAATAAAATTGACAAGGCTGCCGCCAGACCGACCGAGGTCCTTGATATGGTGTTCGACTTGTTTGTTGAACTGGGAGCTAATGATGAACAAACCGACTTTGAATGCATTTACGCCGTCGCACGCGAAGGAATAGCCAAAAAGACACTTGATGACCCAAGTCAGGATCTTCAACCGCTTTTCGATACAATCATCAAGAAAGTACCACCAGCATTTAGTGATCCATCTAAGCCCTTCCGTTTACAGCCAGCCAACCTATCCTACGATGACTATGTCGGACGAATGGGATTGGGGCGCATCTATGAAGGACGAGCGCATGTTGGTATGCCCGTCACCATTATTCGAGCCGACGGATCTCGTGATACAGCCAAGCTGACCAAGATATTAACCTCGGAAGGCCTACGTAGTGTTGAAGTCGAAGAAGCTCAATCGGGGGATATCATCCTAATTGCCGGCATTTCTGATCTTAATGTAGGCGAGACGGTGGCAGAAGATCCGATGGCTGAGGCACTACCAAGTATTAGTGTTGATCCGCCGACTTTGACCATGAACTTCTTAGTTAATAATTCGCCACTGGCGGGACGAGAAGGAAAATACGTAACCTCACGGCAGATTCGCGATCGTCTACAGCGCGAATTAGAAACCAATGTCGGACTACAAATAGAATTTCCTGAAGGTGGCGATGCTTTCCGTGTAAGCGGACGCGGTGAAATGCACCTATCAGTTTTAATTGAAACCATGCGACGTGAGGGCTACGAGCTCCAGGTCAGTCAACCTCAGGTAATCATGCGTGAGGAAGAAGGAAAGACGCTCGAGCCTTATGAAACAGTGACGATTGATGTCCCCGACGCACAAGCTGGGACAATTATAGAAAAACTAGGGCGAAGAAAGGGCGAAATGAAGACCATGAAAAGTGAACATGGTAGTACCAGACTGGAATACGTAATACCTACTCGCGGACTACTTGGTTACCGCATGGAATTCCTAACTAATACTCGAGGCGAAGGCACTCTGTCGCATATTTTCTCGCATTATGGTCCACACAAAGGTGATATTGTTCGACGGTCATCTTTTTCCCTCATTTCAATGGAAAACGGCAAGTCGACAGCCTATGCCCTGAATTTGATTCAAGAGCGCGGTATGTTATTCATCGGACCAGGAATCGAAGTCTACGAAGGTATGGTGGTTGGATCGAGCATGCGCGATACTATGGTCATTAACCCTGTTCGTGGAAAGAAATTGACTAATATGCGCACCAGTAACGCTGATGACGCTATTATTTTGGCTCCACCTGTGGAAATGAATTTAGAACGTGCACTTGAGTTTATTGCCGACGATGAATACGTAGAAGTAACACCGCAATCTATCCGCATTCGTAAAAAATTTCTAAAAGAACACGAACGTAAACGTAATGCAAGTAAATCCGAATAGAATAACGCCAAGTGCAAAAAAGACGACCTTCATTGAGTCGTCTTTTTTATTTAAAACTACTCATTATTCACTCCCGTAGCACAGCAGGAAAAACCTAATAAGTTAATATCACTTATTTAACGCTTAGCCATCTCTTCCAACGAAAATCTACAACCACAATAGGACTGCCGATAAATCCCCCATTCCTCAGTCAATCGACGACCTGTCTCCCATCGTCCACCTTTCTTCCAATTAGTGTCCAAAAACTTTAATCCAAACTGTACTGCAATAGTCCGCCCGATAGCATTAATCACAGTTGAATCCTTGCGTCGACCCATAGTTAAGCTTGTGGCAAAATAAACGAATCCATGTTCCTTGGCATAATCTGCAGTTCGAGCTAAACGTAAACGGAAACAAGTTGAACAGCGAGGGCCACCTTCCTTTTTTTGAGACACTGGTGCAACTAATTCCTCCCAGAGTGTTGATTCATAATCTAAATCAATCATGGATACTTTCCACTCTCGACAAACCCGAACCACTTCACTTTTACGTTTTAGATATTCGGCCTCAGGATGAATATTGGGGTTAAAGAAAAGCACGTAAAGCTCATACTCAACTCTTAATTCATTAATAACCGCAATACTACACGGCGCACAGCAGGCATGTAGCAGTAGTCGATTCTTGGAGACTTTTTGGATTGGCATATTGCGGAAACATAATAGCCTTATCAAGAGAAACTAAAAAGGCCGGATCTCTATCCGACCTTTCTCTTTCTCAAGAGGGTCTATTTGTAACCTGGAGTATAGCCAGGGGTATAACCCGGAGTACCGTAACCAGAATCAATTACATCTGCCCCGTATCCTGGTGGAGCCACGACTTTAGGCTTAAGGTCCACCTGTTTCCTCTTCATTTGGAAATTATAGATACCCCAAAGGCCGAAACCTGCTAGTAAGCCCGCAGCTACAACACCTACCACGACCTTAGTCTTAGTGCTAGTGGTTGTCCTTGTCATAAGGAATTCCCTTTAATATATAAATAATTAATCTAGGCCTAATTATAAGCCATATCTTCAAAAAGAAAAACAAAGGCTCGGCCATCGGCTACAACCCAACTTTGATCAGAAATAGACTCCAATTGGTCCACAATAGAATGAAAATCAGATTCATAGTCATGCACCACATAAAAGACTCGTGCTACCCCAAACTCAGTGAAAGCTTCTTCGAACACTCCCCTATTGCGTCGTGAATGAGAAATAGCCAAGTAATACTCATAAGTACGACCAGTAACCGGTAAGGCATAGAAAAAATTATCAAAGCCATTGGTTCGCAGGGCGGCCACAGACAGCATCTGATTGGATAGAACCAAATACGGACGACCGTTATCCTCTTTGGCAATTATCTCGATAGTTTCGACATCAGCGCGACCCAGACACCAACCAGAACGGTTGGCTATATGGTTCGCTTGTGGATACGTCAGATACCAACTGATCGAAGCTACTATCGCTACGACCAACAGTAAACCAGCTACCGTAGCAGTTAACGAATCTCTAAGATAACGATCTAGTAGAGATTTTAGACCAAAGAAAAACAATGGAAGTAACAGCACCCCAAATGCATGTTTCAATCTCAAAGAGAATTCCAATTGCTCTCCAGGCACAATACCAGATAGCGTCACACTGGTACTCAGAACAAAGATGGCTAACAGAAGACCGACGGCTGTCAAAATATAGGCTTGAATCACCGATGATTTCATCTTTCGATGTACCAAAAAAATAACACCAATCACGACTATAGCCACAAAAATAGCTGGCATAATCATTCTGTACATATACAGTAAATCCAAAAGCGAAAAAGACGTCTCTAGGTCAGAGAAAAAAGGATTCCGAAAAAGAGCGATAAAACGTTCCCAATCCGATAACAGTCCGACAAAATTAAATGGCAAGTCGCCTTTTAACCAGTTATGAATGAAAAATAAGATTGGCAACAAAATCGCATTGATAATCACAGATAGCAACCCACCGAACCGGAATCGATGACACAAAAACAATGATGCTATTAATCCGACTGCCACTGCACCCAATAGCGGATGAATCATCATAGCCGACACAGATAGACCGATAACCAATGAACGTAGTGGACTAGAACTTATGACTGTCGGTGCTAAAAAGACCAACCAAAGCAGAAACACGACCGTCAGAGCATGTGGCACAGTGAAGGTCAGCGGCAGCATGGGCAAAAATAGTATCAGAGGCATCCAAAGCTCGACACTTCCTTTCATGCCCCAAACTTTTTTCAAACCAAAACTAGCTACCCAAGGAAAAGTTAGTGGAGCCAGGAATGGCACTAACCATCGATCAATTACATCTACTGAAAGACCGGACAACCAATGTAGCGCAACTATTAATACGTAATGCCCGATATAGTACGGACTTTTCGGTAAAAGATTTCCGAATTCTGCAATGTGTGCCTCGGCCGTACGATGAATAAAGGGATCGTAACCGAAACCAAGTGACATGACTGTCTCCGATAAACAATAAGCAACGAACAAATGTAACGCAGTCAAAGAACGCTTAAACGGGGCGTCCGGCTCGCGACACAACAACAATAACATCCAAGTCACAGACACAAAGGCTAATAAAGCTGAGCAAGAGACTACCTCCCATGGACTTCGCAGTGCTTCGTCGGTACGTACAGATAAGAAAGAAAAAAATAAAACCACATCGCCAACCAGAATACCTATAGACAACCAACGACTCCAAATCGATGATTTTGGCTTGATGATAGTCTGATTAGTGGTCTCAGTGAGATTAAAACGGTGGATAGCAAAAAAGACCAAGGGTAACAGACCTACTAATAGACTGAATCTTGATATTCGATCGAGGTAATAAACTATTGACTGACTAACCACTAACCACGACAAGACAATCATTAAACCAAAGACAAGCCTAGTTATAACACCCTCACGACTACCCACTAAAAATCGACCCAAACGAAAACCCAACCAACCTAAAAACATCACCACAACTACTATTCGACAAAACAATGGTAATGGAACAAAAAGAAGGACCGCAGTAACTACCGTCAGTCCCACGGTCCCAATTGATATCCTATTTAATTCCTTCAACTTTGCACTCCCCATGACTCGATCGTAGCGTCGATATCAGCAGCTGTAACTGTCGACCGTTCACTATCGGACCGAACAGTTTTGCGTTCATTTTCAATCTGTTTCAAATGTCGGCCGAGCTCCTCTCTAGCCAGTCGAATAGATGAATCATCAGGAAATGACCCACGTAGTTTTTCTAAATGTTCTATCTCTACCGCTAATAACTTAGCCTCTTTACTCATACGCTCAACTACTTTTCTTTTCGCGGCTACATCAACCACACCAAGGGAGGCCAATTGTCCGGGTGAAGTATCAATCGAAACCTTGGCTGCAGCCTCATCAATAACATCCAAAGCCTTGTCTGGTAAATACCTATCGGTAACCATTTTGGTTGTCATTTCAACGGCACGCTGTAGAGCCTCATCACTAATCAACACACCATGATGTTCCTCATAAACACCCTTAACTCCACGCAGAATACTAAGTGTTTCTTCGACTGAAGGTTCACTAATTAAAACCGGCTGGAATCTTCGATCCAAGGCCGGATCAGATTTAAGTGTACGCTGATACTCATCCCAAGTCGTAGCTCCAATCACCGAGACATCTCCACGAGCCAATGCAGGTTTGATCATGTCCGCTAAATCCAAACCACCTTCAGTGCCACGAGCCTGCGAAATCATGTGAATCTCATCAATAAACACAATAGTCATCTTCGGTCGACTTTCTAAATCGGCGATAAATTTTTGAAATCTACCCTCCAACTCACCGCGTAAACTAGTGCCAGAAATAAGTTCACCTAAATTGAGAGCCATTACCCGCTTTCCTAAAAGCTGCGCCGGAACGTCACCGTCAATAATTCGCCTAGCTAAACCCTCAACGATCGCAGTTTTACCCACGCCAGGTGGACCAATCAGCAATGGATTATTTTTAGTGCGACGAGCAGAAATATTAATAATTCTTTCCACCTCTTCATTGCGCCCAATGACCGGATCAAGATGTCCATTCCTGGCCTCCTCGGTCAAATCACGGACGAACTCCTCTTGAGAAAAACCGACTAAACGACGCACTTTCATGCGCCAAATATAACGACCACCGAAACCAACTACAACGACCAAAACAACGATCCAAATAACAACTGTTCCAAAATCCATATTAATTGGGCAAAGGTTTAAACTATGTCACTTAGACATGATCCTAAATCGACAAAGGTTTGGCAACTACAACCAAATTTAGTTGTAGGAACGAGAAGAAGTAGATTGTCTTATCTAACAAGAACGGCCCCATACTCTGGGGCCGTTCTATCTAATTCACACCAACTTACTCCGCTGCCTCGATCGGATCACCGATCGTGTAGGAGAAGAAGAAGGCCGGATTTACATCATCAATCTGTCGATTCCAATTCTGACCATAAAGCTCAGTAGCGATCTCTTCACTGGTCACCCAGCGAAGTAGACCGTTTCTAGACACAGCGTAAACCTTGGGATCGGACTGAATCTTAACCATCTTGACGCCCGGACGATAGGTGACGGTGCCAGCCAATGGCACTGCAGCTAGGTCTTCATTTAGAACTGACTCGACACTGTCGAAATTGCCGTACCAGGTCGAGTAAATGTTCTGATGAGGGAAGACGTAGCGTCGTCCATTCTTGCCACAGTAGTAGACAGCCGAACCATCCTGGGTCTTGATCAGACCGCCGCCGACACAAGGTAACCAGACGTCGGCTGGTGGAGGCAAAATACCCTTATCGACATCGATGGTTGGTGTATTGAAGATTGCTACTTCAGAGCTGTAGACACCGACTCCAGTAGTGTCTGAAGACGGAGCCGCCATTTCGGCCTCATTGTAAGCAACACGCTCATGTGTTCCGGTCGGGAATGAAGATGAGTTATCAACGAAACTGTCGGGGTCGGACGCATCCGTGACCGGTGTGGTAGTTGGCGGAATAACCGAACCGCTTGAACCGCCACCTCCACCTGCGCCGCCTCCACCTGCGCTACTGGTTGTGGCACTGACTGCAGATGTCGACGCCGACTCACCGTTCGCGTTGATCGCCGAAATCTTATAATAGTAGGTCGTCGAGGCCGAGAGACCAGTGTCACTGTAGGTGACCGTCGAACCGGAACTGACGGTCGGCTCGCTACCCAGACGAGAATAAGTGCCACCCACGGTGGTGCTCCGATAAATGTCGTAACCAGTAGCACCGGAAGTCTGTGTCCAGCTCAGATTTATCTGAGAGGTGCTGGTTGCGCTCGCTGCCAAACCAGACGGAGTGCTCGGTGCTGACGGATCAGTCGAAACGATCGGGGCATAGAGCGAGAAGTGGTTTGTGGTCGCCGACACCGTAACGATCGAGACATTCGATAGGTCCTCCTCCGGCTCGTTGACAATGTCCCCATCGGAATCACGGTAAGTCACCGTGCTAGGGAGCGGTGTCCAGCTCTGATTGGTCGCATCCCAGTAAGCCATGGTCAGCATATCTGCCTCGGTCCGAGTATCAATCGACGAGTCGAGCGCTGACCGAGTGGCTGCCAGCTCAGCGATGGTGTAGTCCATCTCCAAACTGACCGAACCCTCAAGATTGGTAATCGGATTGCCATCGCTATCTGTGGCCGACAGTTCCTTGGCTGCCGGAACGTAAGTCTCGGTCTGCGAGTCGTAGACCATGACCAGGTAGGCAGTATCAGTAGAGCGGACGTTGTTGGTTTCCCTAGCTGTTAAGGTTCCGGATGAGTTAGATGTGCCCAAGGCGTTGGCCGGCACATTGAGTCTCAGACCGGAGTCTTGGTCGTCGATGGTTCCACCCGAGGATGGTGTGATCGGTCTGGACCTAGGTGAGGCCATGTTGACGGCTGTGGTGAGGGTAATATTTTTACCCGTTACCGAACCACTACTAACGTCGATCGGATTGCTGGCGTAACCGGCCTCCTGATAACCCTCAGCTACAGCGTAAATCTTCCACTCTCCAGAATCGACTGGTAGTACATAGTTACCGTTAGCATCGGCTTGAGTACCGGAGAAGCCACCACCCATCTTTTCACCACGGACGAAAGAGTTGGGTGCACCAGTTGCGCCGATCAGTACCTGTCCGGCAATGGTAGTTGTGGCTGCAGTCATAATCAGAGTCTGGGTCGTGGTGTCAGCTCCGACAATGATCGTAGTCGGCTGTCGGAAGTACCCGGGCTTCATCGCATTGATGAAGTAAGTACCATCAGCCACGCTGAAACTGAAGTTAGTATCCGGACCGGCGGTCGAATTGGTCTGCGTACCAAAGTGGACACCGGTAGTCGGATTGACAATCTCGACCCAAGCATTGGCAATGTTGTCCGTGCTGTCAGTCACTTTACCAGTGATGGTCCGACGAGTCGGCAATGTGACTGTCAGAGCAGTGTTGGCCGCCGAAACTGTGAACACACCAGTGGTACTGTTGTAACCGTCGCCAGATATATTAGACGGACCGATCGCCGTTCCAGGTACGTCCACACGAACCCGATAATTACCATCCGGTAGGGTCAACGTGGCAACCGTCGAATTAGAGACGTCGATGCGCGCACCTGAACCATTCGTGGCGAACATATCGACGAAACCGCGAGCGACCGATGCGGAAAAAGTTATGGTCAAGGTTCGAGGTGCGGCAAGTGTAAAGTCCTTGCCAGCTGTGTCACTAGTCACACTGAAGGCTGCGAGCGGCGGGAACTCGCCAATGCTCGGTGCGAAGGCCTTAAGTGTGTAACAACCTGCCGTGGCGCAGGACGGGGCCTTCATGCTGTAAGTGCCGTCGACACCAGTCATCACCTCATTGTTGGTGTTGTTACCCATGAGCCGGACAAAGGCGCCAGATACTGGTGTACCACCCGAGGTCACCGTACCGGAAACAGTGTAGAAAGTTCCGGTGCCGGTTTGGGATGGAGAAAAGTTGATGCTAGTGACATTGGCGGTCGAGACGGTCACCGACTGTTCAGATAGTCGACCGTACTGCGGTAGGAACGCGCCAACGTTCCAGGTTCCGGCGCCGACGTACAAAGTGTAGTTACCGGAACTATCGGTCATCACATCGGCATGACCCGGACCATTGGTTCGATAAGCGTAGACTGAAGCACCCTGCACAATACTCGTGCCGTCGGTCACACGTCCGGAGATGGTGTAGTCCGGCTTAGCAACCTTAAGGATAAAGGAAGTAGCCGCAGCGGCTGGTGTAATCGCTGTCGACGATCCATCTATTAACAGATAGGTCGTAGCATGGTCCGTTACCACTACTGGCACTTCCTTAGAGGTCGGCATGCCCGGAATAAATGCGCCAACAACGTAGCTGCCACTGACTACGTTCAGTGTAAACGCACCGTTAGTAGCGGTTGTAGCATTGGTACCGAAACCACCGTTAGGCGAGTAGGCGAACACCTCAGCGTTGGCCATGACCTTGCCGGAACCATCCTTAACCAAACCGCGAATGGTCTTATCCGAGGTTGTTAAGGCAAAAGCGATGGTACAACCCACTGTGCCGTCAACTGTACAGACTGGATTGGCAATAGTGGCCTGTTTATTACGTGGCGGTAGGTAAGACGGTGCCGGCGGCGGACCGGAGAAACCCTTAGGTGTCTGCGGGCCGACACCAATGTTCCACTCGCCGTTCGGTAGATTGAGTGTAGTACTACCAGTTCCTCCACCGTTCAATGTCACCTGTTTGACGCGAAATCCAGTCGGCGAACCAGCAAACACGTCCAACGGTTCATTAGCTGGACCGGTCAAGTTGACCGTAACCACAGTCCCACCGGACGAAGCACTGGCCATGGTGAAATTGTAAGTTTTGTTGGCTGTGAGTCCGATCCGTTCCGGATTGGCCTTACCGACATATTCAGCCGCATCGATCAGCACCAGCTGATCGGTCGAAATCATGAATTCACCGGCTGGAAGTCCGGTAAAGCTGTAAGTTGCAGTCTCACCACCAGAGAAGTTAGTCGAAGTGGTCTCGAGCGGTCCGGTGAGCGGCGACATTAGGTAGACCTGCATAGTGCCACTAGAGACGTTGCCGGTCGCAGTTATAGTACCGCCCAAAGTGAACGATCCCGTACCACCAGACTGAATAAAAAATGGCATCGAAGTGGCAGTCTCTAGAAGTGTAGTGCCGTTCTTGGTCTTAATATCAGCCGTGTAACCCGAAGTGTTCATGTCCTTGGGTACGGTCGTATTCCTAATTCCGGCGATATCGATGGTCAAGAAATCATGTCCTTCGACGTTGGTCGCTGCAGAAAGGTAAATCTTGACGCTGCGTGAGGCCGTGTCGACCACCACACCATCGCCAGCTAGTCCACCCTGGGCCACCCCAGCATCGTCGGCGTTGGCCGTGCCGGAACAAGATGCTCCGGTCGGCGCACCGGCTGTGGCGCACTTAAAGGTCACATTTCCCGTTCCTGGACCATTCAAGTCCTGGCGCATCGGACTGTTGACATCCTGTCTGGCGGCCGAAACGTCGAAGCCAATAGGGAAGGTCACAACAACAGCCCCAGAAGCCGGAATCTGCCGGGAGATCGGCAAGCGTATGCCATAGATCGTGAGCTGTCCGGGCATGGTATTGAATGGACGGACCTCAGCCTGTGGTGCAAAACCGAAAGTGCCAGAATCAAAATTGTCAGGTGTGAACCCGCCTTGATCCGAGAAGGAGTCGCCGGTCATACCCATCGGACCGAGAGCCCCTTGAGTAGTGGCGCTATTCAAAATCATCATTCTAGCCGTGTTCGCGCCATCATCAGTCGTGATCGAATTTCCGGACAGGTCCTTAACTCCAGTGATTGCGACATAAAGTTCCTTCCCACGCAGAGTCGCCGGATCGATCGCGTCGGCATGATAGCCGGCGATTTTGACTGTGTTGGTTACCTGATCGTAACTAAAGGTCGCTGCTGCCGGAACAGTCAGGACCGTACCAGCAGAAGAATCCTCACCCATGGTGGCGTACTTGAGAACGTAATTAGCCGGCTTCAATACACTAGCTGTGAAGTTAATAGTATCAGTCGCCCGAGAGGCATTCATGGGCTCAGAGAAGGTCACTGCCAACGAGAAATCATCAGCGTTGCCGAACTGTATCGACGGAGCCAAAACGTCGGCCGAACCAGTAGTGAAGGTGCGCGCTACTGCTGTAGCGATCGCTGTTCCGTTCAGAGCCTGAGCTCCGGTCGTCACATTGATTGTGTAGGTAGTACTGGCAGTAAGTGCCGAACGTGGTACGAAATAGGCCGTTCTCTCTGCGGCACGATATTCAACCGAACCATTAACTGCCGTCGAACCAATCGACAAATAAACTGTGCTTGTCGAGATAGTTGACATGTCCATATCTCGACTAAAGCCGATACTAACCGCATTTAGATTAACTGGTACATTGGTCGCAGTATTGTCTGGAAAAGTCCCATTAACTGTCGGTATACCAACATCGGTGCCAGTTCCAGTTCTAAACTCACCAGTGAACATGACTGCACTACTCGACTCTGGTGGTCCGACTGTCAGTCCAGTCGCTGCTTTAGCACCACCTAGCACTTTGAGTCGATAACGGGTCGAGGCAGCTAAACTGCCGGTTAACGTCAGAGTTGCATTCCTCTTGGCTGAGTCGAGAGTTGTAGCACTAATGAGTGATGAAACGTCCGTCTCAGTCACCCCAGACACTGAATACAATTTGATGTAACTCTTAAGAAGATAGGTTCCAATAGTATCGTCCGCCATGGCATCCGAGAAACTAACTACAACCCTTCGATCAACTGGCACATCAAGACTACCAGGTGGTGGAGTCATACCGATTACATGTGGCGGAATGAACTCCCCAGAGCCAAACACCTCACCCTCACCGAAACTTCCAGAGAAAGTGGTACCAGTCGAGAAAGTGAAGGAGAACGAACCATCCGGCTGATTTCCCATGACTGAATTGCCGGCTGTGTCGGTAGCTGAGTCGGTCACAATCACAGCGATAGTCTTGCCGTCACCTAGCGTACAAGGAGATCCATCGCAACCAACCTGCGACAACGAAAACACCGCCATATTAGAAGCCGGCGGCACACGATCCACACCGGCGGAAGAGGCGTAATAGTCCCAGTCTCCTTTTGACGTTATGTTGGTCAGCTCCCCTGTAGCCGGATTAATCTCGTTGATGGTCAAATTACCAGTATCCGTGATCGAAGATTGACTCATGGGCTTATCGAAGGCCACAAACACCTTGAAGTAGGAATCGCCGCCTGGAATGCCAGTCGAGTTCTCACCGGGACCAGTAAACATGACATGAGGTCTGGTGCCATCGCCGCCGAAACCACCACCGAAACCCATTGGCAGGCTGAAAACTATGCTGGTGGAGCCGGCTGGTATGCCGTTAATGATCCGGTCAGCATAACCAGTCTTCAAGGCCACGATGTCATAGATACCGGTTGGAAGTCCGGACAAAGTATATTCACACGATCCGTCTGTGGTGGTCATGAAACCAGTACCTTCAGCGAAAACCGTGGCACCTTGAATACCTTCCGGACATTCATCGCTATCATTGACGACTGAACCAGTAATAGTACCAACACCGGCGGCGATTGATGTTACCCGGAACGGAGTCTCATCCATATCCCTAAAGATCGCCGTATTAGTGCCGTCCGAGGCACCAAGATAATACCTAACTATAGTGCCGGCAATGCCAACCGATGCACCCGGAATAGTGAAGGTAAAAAATCCATTACCGATCGAGGTACCACTCGCCTGCGTACCGGTCCCTGGATCGCAATCGACACCCACACAGTAATTAACCGTAGTTGTCAGGGCTGGGGTAGAGGTTGGCGAGGCAAAGTTATCATCGACACGAGCCAACAAAGTCAGGTCTGTGCTGGCCGTAGTCTGAAAGACTGGCCGATGCATGATATTCGGCGGCATGATATCCATGACCGACGAAATCGTAGTGAAACCTCTAACTGGAGTCCCTTCAAGCGGGGCCACAGCGTCACTAACAGCAGATGGTGCCTGGCTGTAGGTCCGCACTTGCCAATAATAGGTGGTGTTCGGCTCAAGCGGAGTCGGCTGAGTAATAATCCGGAATGAGCCGGCCCCATAGTTCACATTGCAGCCAGTCAAGTTGCAGTGGCTACCATTGCTATTCTCTGCATCAGCCGGCTTAGGAAAGGCGTAATCCCATAAAGCGGCCCCAGAAAAATTAGATGTCGACTTTAGTGTAACGCGGTAAGTGGCCGCTGACGGGTTAGTGCTGGGGCTAAAGTTGAAGGTAGGAGGTATCGATATGCCGGTCGCGGCATCGGTTGGACTTTGGAGATTTAACCCACTATCACCGGCCGGAAACACACCGAAGCCACCCGGCATCTCGACGATCTCGGCTCCGGTCGTAACGCGTACATCGTGTGGCCCAACAGTGGCGCCCCCGGCTACACTAACCGAAAGGTTAAGTGTTGTAGTGGTTGACGACGAAATTGTAGCTGTAACGTTGGCGTCGGCCGAACCTCCGCTTATAAACTGAATCGTGCTTGATCCAGAAAAATGAGTATTAGAGCCCGTAATTGCAACTGCCAAAGACGACGCACCTAATGGCGCACCGCCCGGCACAACGCTAGTAACGCCCGGCACTGCTCCAGCGGACGTACCAACGTTCAGATTGTACCGCCGGACCGCCTCCTGAGGTGTCCCGGCCGAATCTGTAGCCCTAATGTATAAAGGATAACTACCCGGAACGCTCAATACCGTACCAGTTATCTTGTAAGTACCTCCATCATCAACTAAAGAAAGTCCAGCGTTGGTCAGTACCTCTGTATCCGGCTCTCCGGCTGATTCAAAGATGTAAGGAGAGGTGCCACCAATCGCCGAGAAGGCCACCAGTGGACTAATCGTGGTGTAGGTCGTTCCAATAATCGCTGTCGGAATGGTCGAAGTAGAAATTTCGATTGCACTGGCCATTTCCACAGCATCGGTTCCGATAACATTGCCACCCATGTCAGCTATGGCACTAGAAGCAGCGGCTATAGTCGCCGGAGTGCCGTCGATATCCCCTGCATCCAAAACAGCACTCATGGTCAATGTAGCAAAATCCTGACCTGGGGTATGAGCTACAGAAGATATAGTCTGAGCAGCACCACCACCATCTACATAAGTAAAGCTGGCTGCAATCAAACTGCCACCACCAACCCTTTGTACTGGTTTATTAAATCTGACATTAACCGATGCGCTACCGACAAAACCACCAACCGACACAATCTGTGCTGGAGCAGTGTCGGCCCGTAATTCAAAAGCATTAAAGGTAGTAGCTGGACCACTACCATCAGAAGTTACTACTCCATTGGCTAGAACGGAAGCGACTATACGATGATCGTTGACTAGCAAAGCTGAAGTTCTAATGGCTACATAAAAAATCACCGGTGTACCGCTGATTAATGGAACTGGCGTCGCCGGTGTCAGCGTGATGTTGGTCGTCTCACCGGTCCAATCCGGAGAGGCAGCCAGAGTAATGACCGAGTCAGTGCCATCGAAGTTTCCGGCTGTACCACCTTCATCGTCATATAAAGCAACACCGGAACTATCATCAGTAGCGATATCGGCCAGGTCAGCCTGAACCAAACCAGTACCACTAAAGTTCACTGTAACCGAATTGAGAGTCTGTAGGGCCGAAGAAGCCGTCACTGACAACTTCAGTACGGCGCTGGCCGGTGAGCTGGCCGGAATCGGAGCCCCGGGAAAACCACCATTGATCAGTCCACTGGTACTGACCGTAATCGTCGAGGCGGCCATAGCCGGCAACGGAGCGATCAACGAACCTAGACCGCTCGACGCAATGACAAGCACTAAGGTTAGTAGAGTTTCAGCCGGTCGGCGAGATACTCTTTTTAGAAATGGACTGAGTTTCATAATTTATGAAAATTATAACTAAATTGAAAAACTGAAAGCACGATTTAGTCATGCGATCAATCAAATTTTAGGCTAATGCAAATTAGGAGAAATTAAGTGCTATCAGTATAGCACGACTTGCAAAGTTTTTTTTGAATTTAAAAAACAGTGGATAAATCATTGTATGTTTGTTTTAAAAAAATCGCACCAATGAAAGATGCGAATTAGATACTACTGATTGTCGACCGTCTAGACTTCCGAGCGTCTTCCAGTCAAGAGAATTACGACCAGGACTGTTCCGTTACCAACGATCCCATTGATTACAGGATAGGCCAAGGCAGTCAGATCAAATGACACCGAAGTTAGTATTCCGACGACCGTACATATATAGGAGGTAACTCCCATAGCCCACGGCAACGCTTTCTCTTTGAGAGTACGCTTCAGTAGGCCACTCACTGTTGGCACGAACGAGATTATGAAAATCAGCTGAAGGCTCAAATTGGCTACAACCGCATCACTGGTGGCTTTCCATAACACACCTACAACTACAGCTAACGCCAGACAAACGATCTCAGTCCAGCCGATTCGACCAAACTTACCACGGACAACGGCATAAACGCAGATCACAATCAGTCCGACAGTCGATAGCAACACATAGGCCGATTGCCACAGGTTTCCATGAACCACGAGAAAGTAGCTAGCTGCGTTCATCACTCCTACCACTGTCCATAACAACCAAGTTGACGGATTGGGCACTGATAGCCCACGACGTACTTGATTGAAATAAGTGACGAAAACGGCCATCAAAATCAAATTTCCCAAAACTATAAAGGACTGACTCAAGACAGACCTCCTTATTATAGTTTGTCGTGAGAACAAAAAACTTTAACTTTTTTATCTTCGGATGTCAACTAGCACGATTCGCCACCACTACCTACAGGTGCGGATACGGCGTTATTTCTTCTTTGCTCGCTCAACTTCCTTTCGAAGTTGCTCATCTTCCTTCTTCAAAGCTAATTCAGCTACTGTCTGTTTAGTATAAAGATGGGTAAGGGAGAAGACGACCGAACTAGCGAACACGATCAAGCCGACGTTCAATAAAAACAATACGAACGAATCAGCAATGATCACCCACTCAAGCCGCGCGATACCGATGCCGGTGACCGCGAGCGGCGGGATGAGCGCCACCGAAACAACGACACCCGGCAGACTGGCACTCAACTGCGGTCTAATAAGTGCGTAAGAAGCGGCTAACCCAGCCACCAAGGCAACAAAGGCGGAAATCACATCAGGACTCAATCTAGAAATGATTTCTGGATTAAGACCCGAGTCCAGTCCAGCGATACGCGAGAAAAATAGGGTCACTACAACCGAACATGGCAGAGCAAACGCCATCGACTTCAAAACAGTAAAAAGGAACGTGAAATGAGTGCCCGATCAGCCATAACAATACCCATGGAGAAGCCAAGTATAGGAGACAACAACGGCGCAATGAGCATGCTACCAATAATGATGCTAGCGCTGCCGACCAGCAACCCAAAGGTCGCCATGATCACAGACAAAGTAATCATCAAAAAAAATCGTCGCGTGGAGTGCTGTCGGCAATCAACCGTTCAACTGCTCCCCCCTTATCGGCCTCGGTCAGGCTAGTAAACAGGGTGGTCATAGTAAGCTCTGCTTATTCTTTCGGAAATTCGCTGTCCAATTTAGCGATACGATTCCGTAGTTCTGTTTGCCGCTCCCTAAGCTCTCCCACATTAGCACCCGCCCCCTCTGCCTTTTTTATAGCCTGGTCCAACTCGACTTCTACCATAAACGAAATGCCGGACTTCGACTCCCCCTCCCGGAGATGCCCAAGTTCTCCCCTTCGCAGACGCAACTCCCTTTCATCCAGATCCGCAATAATGGCGGAAACTGCTATTTCGGCTTGCTGCTTTTGTTCATCTGCCTCCCGACCGTCCATCTCACGTTCAGTATCCCCGACATCTTCCGAACCAGGATTAAGATTTTTAGCTTTTTCTACCTTAGAGACGAACTGATCTCCCCGCAAGTTATGTCCTTCTAAATTGCTTCGTTCACTCGAACCAATGCTATCTTCTGGCTGAAAATTTATCCACCTGTCAGGGCTCGTCATAAAATGAAATAACTTTAATATAGATGCCTATGCACCAACGCCAGCATCCACACCTGCTATCACAAAACGTCAGGAACTTTCGTCGATGACAGCCTGAGCTCTGGTTAGATAGTCCTGCCGCAGAGCAGTCAGCTGGGACTGTTCGGTCTCTAGTGTCACCATTAATTCCTCGATCTGGTCAACTGGAAGCAAAGGAACTAATTCAATCCAAGCTTCACGTTCGCCCTCCGGTAAGTCAGCGCTGTTGAGAAGCGCTACCAATTTTTCGATGTCTACCATAGATCCAAAGATTATTCTTCCTCTTGTCCAATGGTCTCTCCCTTGCCCGGAAGAGCCCCTAACTCACGTTCCACCCCTTGCTTAACCCGCCTCACTAATAGTTGACCGCTGTCCTGCGCGACTTTCTTAGCGAACGGAACCGCAACCTTCTTCCAGCCTTCACGTTTAATAGAGTTGAGCGCACCTCTTAACGCATGTCCACTAACCAGCGCCTCACCAGCTAAGTAAATTACCCGATCTAATATTGAAAGATCCTCAAAACTCACTCCGTGTTGACCTGTTTCCGGATCCTTCTCTATTACAACTCGCTTGCCGAAGAAAGCGTAGGCCAAACCGACGTAAGGAATAACTTCGAGCGCCGCAGACATAATCTTTTCTTTGGTATCCAAATCGAGAAACTTCGCCGCTCGTTGTATTGCCTGTCCTAAAAGTTGCAACCGACTCTTGGCTGCACTACCACGCACCACCAACTGCGCATTTTTATACTCCTTTTCAAGACCCTCAATCCCCTCCTGCTGTTCCGGATTCAGTTCATTAAACTCAGCAGCGATAAATTCCTCCGGCGGTTTAGTGTAGACCTCGGCCGAGAGCTGTTCGAATTGCTGGATCTGCTCAGGTGTAAGAAAAACGGAAGCTTCACTTTCTCTTCTTTCGAGTGAAAAAGACCCCTCTCCTCCGAACCGATTTCCTTCCATACTCCTTCTGTGGTTACGATCAAACGATACTTAGCCCAACATTACTAATACGATGCTAGCAAATGCGACGGGTTTTGAGAAATCCAAAGACGTCGTCAAAATAAAAAAGGCCGCACAGGACACGGCCGTTCTGAAAATTTCGGTCCTTTCATTGACTATACTTCTTGAACCATAAAACACACACTTTTTGCCCCTCAAAAAATGGCCGCGCAACCAAAAATGTTCTTCCGCCTTGTAACCATAATGATATTTAAACACCTCGTGGTTACGAAACACCTTAATTACCTAAAAATAAATTTTGAACATATGTAAAAAGAGAAAAGGGCTATCCACGATGTGCTGTGGATAGCCCCAATTTTTTCGAGCCGCTGTCGGCGGAATTCAAGGGATCAAAAGCCCCAAGAATTCAAGACATCAAGGATCGATTTCCTGCGAGAGGAAGCCGGACACCGAACCGAAGCCCACGTCCGGGCCGTCAACGAGGCGCGTGCCGAACTCGACCTTGTTGCCAATGAAGCCGAAGCCGGGAGACTCAGAAAAGTCGCCATCGGCCTCCGGAGAAAACTCGTCGCCGGAACAATCCATGTCCAGTTCCTCCCAACAGACGAGCCGTTCGGGATGAGTGAGAACGATGGAACCGACTGCGAGACTTCCGAGACCGAACTCGCCCTCCACGAAGACCTCACGAGCCCGACGGCTGGACTTGCCGCGATGGCGAAGCCCTAGCTGGGCGGCGACGATCAGGATGTCGCTCGCTTCTTGTGTTTCGGAGATGAGATCCAGCGCGTGCGCCGTGCGAGCGTGAACCCGCAGTTGCGCCGGCGTGATCTGACCCTCACGGTAGTTGTAGAACGACCGGGAGTCGGCGATCTTGGTGTGAACGATCTGGACCGCCTGGCAGTACTTCTGGATCGGATCGGTCACTTCGGGGAAGTGCTTCTTGGCCAGTGCGTCCACCGAGGGAATCGCGAACCATCCTTCGGCACCGTTCGGGAGTTCCGGCAGGGTCTTGGCGAACTCGATGGTGTGGCTCGGGTCGAGATCGAAAATCTTGGCGATCGCCTTGATCTGGTCATTGATCGGCTTCGGCCCTTCGTACTCCTTCGGGTACGTATAATTGGAACGAACTTCCTCACTCACGTACTGGTTGGACTGGGACAGCTTAGCGATGAGCTTCGCGATCCCGTCCTGCAGTTCGCCACCGCGCTCGTTGAGCCGCTGTGCGCGTTCCTCGTCGAGCTTGGACTTGTTGTAGGCGGCCTCGAAGAGACCGATTGCGTGGAGACCTTTCGGGTCTCGGCTGGTGATCAATGTCTGTGACATCGTCATCCTCCTTCTATATTTGGATTTACCGGAATCGCTCCGGCAAACGGCTTCCTCTGCATGAGGTAGCGCAATAGGCATAAAAATAGCCCTTACGCCCAATGCGCTACCTCATAAATAAGCCTTTTTTAAAGAACTGATTCTGACGCTTAAGTCAGATCAATAATCTCGTCGATACGAATTTGACTCACAAAATCAGGAATATGACTAACCATAATCATGGCCCCTTGATAGGAATTGAACGCTTGAGCCAGCACTGGAAGATGACGAAAATTAATGTGATTGGTCGGCTCGTCGAGGATCAGTAGGCCTGGTTCCATCAATACTAGTCGTGCAATCGACAATAATCCTTTTTGCCCTTCAGATAGTCCACCAACCTCACTGGCTAAAGCTTTTCCATCAAGAAGAAATCCAGCAGCAGTTGAACGCAACACCTGCTCGTCCTGTTCTTTCATGACCTCGAGTAATATATCGTAAGCCGTCCGACCAAAGTTGAGTGTAGAAAAATCCTGAGAGTAATAACCCATGCGAACATCGCGGCAGAGAATCGCACCCTCTGCGGTCTGATTAAAAATCCGCCGGAGCAATGTACTCTTGCCAATGCCGTTCGGTCCAGCCAAAAGAACATGCGAGCCGCGGCGTAGCACTACGTCGATTGCTTTGGTTACATACTGACCATCTCTGATCGCGCCAATCTTGCTCAATTCCAAGATCTTCCCATTAAACTCGAAATCAAACTCCTGGGATGGTATTTCAAATTCGCGGATGGTTTTGTCCTCACGCCGAACCTCGACCATAGACTCGCGCATCTCGTCCGCGCGTTCCCGCATGGTCTTGGCCACACTCCGCAGCTTGCCGCCCTTGTGTGCGAACTTACCGGATTGCGCCATCTTGCGCTTGATTTCGGCCTCGGCACGCGCGTTAAGCATGCGTTCGCGTTCGATGCGTCCCTCGATCTCCTCGACTACATTCAAATAGTTACCGCGATACTGTTCGATCTTGTGATTGAATACGTCGAGATAAAGCACGCCGTCAGTGAACGCGTTCAAGAACTCAGCGTCATGGGAGATGACGATTGCCGTCTTATCGTACATCATTAGGAAGCCGGTCAGATGTTCGATCCCCTCCTGATCCAGGTTGTTGGTCGGCTCATCGAGGAGGAGTATGTCCGGACTCTGAATCAGCGCGTACGAAAGTAGTAGACGCGCCTGCTGTCCGCCGGAATGCTCACTCAGTTTCTTATCGAGATCAGTCTTGAGATTCACTGCCTCAAAGACGTCGGCGATCTGTTTGTCCAAATTGTAAGGCACTTCGACAAACGTCCCAGCGAACCATTCACGAACGGTCAGATCCATACACTCCTGGGGGATCACCTGCTTGGCAATGCCGACAGTCGCGTCCTCGGGTGTCAGGAAAATCTTTCCCTCTTTGGGCTTAAGCTCGCCGAGAATCAAGCTGAAAAGCGTGGTTTTGCCGGCGCCGTTCTGTCCCATGAGCGCAAACTTCGAGCTATTGCGCACTGAAAAATCGACCTCATCTAGGATCGTCTTGCTCTCTCCGTACTTGTAGGTCACACCGTCGAGGCGGAGGACCACGCTGTCGTTCGCCATATGGCGAAGAAGGTACCAAATCCGCGGCGTTCTGGCAATGGGTCGGCCCTTAAGGAGACGCAATTACACTTGCCAAAAAATCTCCGATACAAAAAAGAGGCGCAAGAAGCGGCCCTTATCGCTCTCATCGACGAATCTGCTAGACCTCATTTCATGAGGGTGTATGGATTAAAAGTTCCTCCATTGAAGAGGAACAGCTCTGGCCCTTTCGATGCCATCTCCAATAAAATCAGGGCTTGTTCGGTCATACTCCGTACGTCTCCGGATTCTAATGCAACCATATTCTCGAGTCTTTCAGTCAAACTGTCCGGCACGCTGATCCTGCCGAGTAGATAGATACCCACGGCTAAAGCCATAGAACGAAGTATATCAAAATCGACTTCGCTTCACTTTTAAGTAGTCATGTCCAACCAAAGGCTTTGATCTAAAAAGATTTATTCGACGATCACTTGCACCCGCCCAACCTCGCCAGTGGTTAGCCGAACCTTAATCCCCCGCGGATGGACTGCTGAACTAGTCAGGATATCCCGAACAAATCCCTGCGTCAGAACATTCGTACCTTGATCCTGCTTCAAGGTAATCGCCACCGCCTGTCCCGGAAAAATATCTGCTCGTCTTGTTCCGTCTTTCATATTAGATCTTCTCGATCAGTCACCGTCCACCATGACGGAAACGTCTGTGAGCTGTACTCTCGTACTTTTTAACCAACCGAGACAACTCTTTTCCGTGTTTCAAATGCACGTAGATGATAGCGCTCAAAAGAGCCGAGAAGAAACACCAAACTGAATAGAACGCCGTCAAGTAAGACCAGAGCGAAATGGCCAACGCACCCACGAGTGCCAGACCGAGGACTCGTATAAATTTGTGACCAGAAATCAAACAGGAACAGCAAGTTACGAGTACGTAAACCGCCAGGCCGTAGGGTACAGGCGGCAGGACCATGTGGTAGATAATGCTACCTGTAGCACAGAACGCAGTAACCGGTCCGCGCAGCACATAGGTCAGAAGCCATAGACTAAGTGCAATGCCGACGAGCAGAAATATCCTGAGTACAGCCCTTCTTCGTCCGGGCGGTTCGAGCGCACCAACCGCCAATGGAACGTAGAACGGCCATAACACGTGCGAAAACATCACATAAACGAAGGCGGCCGACGAGTGCAGCCAAGGGACGCTGAGTGAGACCCAGACCACACCTTCGACCGCTTGCTGAACACCAAAAAGCAGCGGCATGGCCGCGAGCGGAATCCGGTCTATCGATTTGGCCTCGCGCAGAGTCACCACGCCCATGGCACTCAAACCAGCGGCAGCGGCGAAGCTGGCTGTTGCAGAAAAACACATGCCTGGATTATGACAGGCTCCGGTTCCATAAGCTATGCCTAGTTATAACTTTGCAGACAAGCTCATAATGAGATACTTCGAAAGTGATTTCAAAATTTCCACAACACGTGGTTCTTTTGTGGATGGTTGTCGCCGACACACCGAAGCGAATGTCGACGACATGACCGCGGACCTGAGCGTGCGGACAGCGATGATGACGGGTTAATCGACCACGTGCATCAGTCCTAACCACACGCCCGTGCAGATCTCAACGGGATCACCGCTTGGGGGTCTCGCATTTTTATTTAACGAAGGAGACGACAAAAAATAAACGGTGACGGCTGACAATGATATCTTACCTATGGTTCCACAACTTAAAGACATCGATGACTGTCTTGATCATCGCTTGGACACCTGAGTAGTACTGTCTGACATTTTCATGGCCGAGTCTGTCTGCAACCCCTCTGCATAATCGACCCAGACGACTCGGTCGTCATTGAACTCGGTTCTGGGTGCCGCATCGTCCTCGGGCTGCGCTATAAACATTTCGAGGATTATGTGACTACCACTTGAATGATCATATTCCACAGAACGCGGCGTTATTCGCTCGTGCCGTCGTCAGCATGAAAATCGAAAGCAAAAACCGCCCACTGGAGTTCGGTGGACGGCCTTGGCTCAGCGTTCAGGTACGCTAGCGCCGGCGAAACAGGGCTTCGTAGCCCAGCCTAACTACGGTGCCGAAGCTAGCTAGGAAGAACAGCAGTCCGACCAGCCAACCGACTATTGGGATCAGTATGACTAGAGTGAGTAGAGTTGTTCCGAGCAGAGAACTCTTCCAGTCGGCCGAAAAATCCTTTTTACCTTTAGAGAAGACTCTGCGAACCAGAGCTCCAAAAGATACGGTGGAGTAGACGCCGCCAACCAGGACGGCTAAAGCTAAAACTGCCATGACGATGCAAGCCACCAACCAGCCGACAACCGTCACGTACAGCAGCACTAGGACAATCGGTGCGACCACTGAGATCAACAAACCGGTCAATAAGTCAATGCCAAAATGTTTGAGAGTACGACCGACTACGGCCTGAGACAGATGCGGCAACCGCCAAGTCGCCAGCAGGGAAACCAGTAGGCACGCCAGGTACTTCACCAGCACGAAGAAGATAAACATTGCGCCGAAAATCTTGCCGAAAGATTCCCAGAGTATCAACTCATCAGTCTTGTCTGGTACGCCAGCCGCGAAATCCCGTTGCGTATAGGTCTGCTCACCATCAACGACGGCACCGGTCTCGACACTCGCCTCCTTCGGACCTTCGTGAGCGAAGTCACCCTTGACGACCGCGCCCGACGCGAGGGTGACCGATTCCGCCGTGGTGAAGAGACCGCCCCCGATGGTGCCATCCACCTGAACATCGCCGGCATAGACTGTCACATCTCCAGCGAAGACGCCTTTGATGACCACACTGCCACCGGCGATAACAGTATCACCAACTACTGACAGGCCGGGGGTAGTGGTTATCTGACCACCGGCGACAACCAGTTCTCCACCAACCGAGCTGCCGAGCGTAATGCTGCCTCCGGCGACGCGAACGTCGTCACCGACCGGGCCGAGCAAAATCAGCGATCCGCCGGCCACAGTGAGGTCCTCTGACACCGGTCCGGTTACGGTTAGATTTCCGCCGAGCAGATGGGCGTCGCCACGAACTTCGCCGTCCATCGAAAGCGTCCCGCCAGCGGCATAGAGATTCTCTTCGATGATCTGGCTGACACTAATCGAGACAGCTTCACCACTACGCATCTCTGCCGCACGGGAGGCGACCGGCAGAGCCAGGGTCATCGCCAAAACGACAATGAACATTATTATTTTGTGCATATGAACGCGTTAGGTAAACAACGACCCATCTTAAAGCTCGTCTGCGCCGATGTCTATTCCGCCGCCCTTCGGTCGCGACTCGCCGTCGAAATCATTAGTTAATCCGGAAACGTTTCGCCCTTGATCGACGACTGAGTAAACAGAGCTGCTCAAGTGAAGATTTCCCGACGATGGAGAAACAAACCAATCAACCTGAGCACTAGTAATGTTATTTGCGACCGTTCCTGAAGCCCCATCGCGGGCGATGATAGCCCGATTAGTTAAGTTGTTGTAAATCTGTACCCCTGTCGTGCTTCCGAAACGATACTCAATGGCGTTCGGATAGCTGTTGACCATAAAGATCGTATTGTTGTAGACCTGCGAATTTCTGGCATCCTCGAGTCCGATCGCCACGTCGGAGAAATCCTCCGAGCTGTCATGGTAGATCATATTGTTACGAATGATCCCGCCGACGTGACCTCGGTCGCCGAGACCGAAGCCGATCCCCCGGTCGCAGTTCATGATTGTATTTCTCTCGACTATGGTATTCGCCGACTCAGACCAAAAGTGAATGGCGAACTCGGCGATGTCGTCGCTAGGACTCTTGATGTTTTTGAATACGTTGTCACGGACAATCCAATTCTTGGCATTGTGCGCATCAACACCGCCGATGTAGTACTGCGGACCGTGGCCGGCGCTGTATTCAAACAAACTATTTTCAACAAGACCACCATCGGAACTTGCCGACATGTTCCCAGCGTCATAGGCGACCTTCAGCATCTGCTCGCCCGTGTCCAAGAAATGAGCATTATCGACAGTAAGACCGTCGACATCTACCTGCAGTTGGATTGCATGATTGGCAACCCTCCTTAGGGTCAGATCACGGACGGTAAAATCGTCTCCGGCGACGTTAAAGATATGCGAAACGCTGCCGGTCATCCCGTCGCCCTGCAGGATAACCGCCTCGCGGTTTCCCGAACGGCTTCTTACCGTAACCCCGTCCGCCGAAACCCAGAGCATGTTGCCTAGCGTGTAGGTTCCGTCTTCGACCAGAATCGTCTTCTTGCTGCCATCGTTGGCGTTTTCTATGGCGCTCACCAGGGCGGAAACGCTACTGACGACAACAGAATTGGGATCTTCAGTGTTTGTGTTGACAATTGTATCGCCGCTATCGGCATCGCCTGACGCATCTTCTTCGTCAGCCGGTACTGGTTGACCGTCTCCACCTGTCGCTCCTGTCTGACCTGTGGCTATCGTACCCACGACGATAGTCGAAAGATCTCTAGTCGAAATACCGAGCCCCAAACTGCTCATGATGTTAAAGGCGTCGCTAGGACGTCCCAAAAAGTATCTCTTGCCGTTGTCCGGATAGACGTACCAAGCCTCGCCGTGCTGCTCAACCTGAAGCAGTATCCTACCCCTGACGTGACCGACGAGGGACGCGTCGCCCGTCCAGCCGTCTGTGCTCTTGGGAATTCTGGCCAGATTGACGTCGGTTATTCCCAATCCCATGGTCCGCATTATGTCAAAAGCATCCTGAGGTCGGCCCAAATAGTATCTCCGAAGATTGTCCGGAGAGACATAATAAGCCTCGCCATGGCTTTCCACCTGCAAGACGATCTTTCCCTTGATCCTTTCGGCGACAGATGCGGCGGCGAGACCGGGCGAGAGTAAGGGCGTCAGCAGGAGCAGAAGTGACAGAATCGTGATTCTTTTCATACACATGGAGATTAAAGACAACGAACCGCGCTGCTTTTGGCAGAAAGTCCTATAAGAAGGCCCTATCGTCTGACGACGAATCCGCCTTTTTAAGATACGGACCGCAAAGGCAATCCGCTCATTTATTTAGTATAGCCGTCAGCCGGACCGCCGGCCAATCGTTCCAATTTGATGCCTGCCTACCGTCAAACTGTCTGCAGATAGACCTTTAAGACCGACCACCCTCTGCACGTACCGAAACCCGAAACTCTAAACCCAAACAATTCAACAGAACTCACCGTCCGGAATCAACCTCATCCCTAAGCCGCTCGTAAAGGTCGTTAAACTCCGAAATGATCTTCCAGCCGGAAACCCGAGACAGATCACGATCGTATCCCGCCGGATTGACGTCCCTCAAAAAATGCCGCAGAAAATCCACGATCTCACCATAGTCATCCTGCCGAACGATCCTGTCCCACGACGACCCCTCCCGGCCACGTTCCCTCAGCCACCGTTTCAGCGGTCTCTTGACGTAAACTGCCTTGTCCAACAGGTGTTTCAGCTCGTTAAAGTCACCGCGATCCCGAACCGGATCAAACCGAGGCAGAAGATCCGGCCGATGGAGACGAACAATCGACCTCAGCTTCATGTTCTCGTCCAGGTACCTGACGAAATTATCCTTTTTCGCCAACTCCTCCAGCACCAACCCCACGAACCGTCTGTCCTGAGTCACAATCGTTTTCCACGGACTTTCCTGTCTCCACTCCTTGGCTGTTCGGCTTTTTTTCAGAAACGCTCCGGTGTCGGGCTGAAAGCGAACCGCCTCCCTGATCCTCTCGAGCATGGCCGGCGGCAGCTCCTCCGGACTCATGTCTCTGCGAACCAGCCCATCCAAAATCAACTGACCGTAACGCGAACCGTCCAACTCCTCTATCACAGCCGCCAGGGTAGCGGACGGAATTTCCTCGACCTTCAGCCCCTTCGAGCCCCGAAGAAGCTCTCCGACTTCCCAAAGAAAAAAATCTCTCTTGTCCGAATCCGCGAACTTCATTTTCCTAAGAAAGTAATCCAGTCCGACAACGACGTCCTTAGGCTCGACCTGAACGAAAACCTTCCGTAGCAGCTCGTCTATACGAGCCTCCGTCTGGTCCAAGGCACTTACCTTGCCCGTCTCCGGATCATATTTGCCCCAAGTCACGTCAACTTCGGTCAGGTCTAGTTTTCCATCTGAGAAGGAGAAGAACGAGTTCCAGGCATGGTTGTCGAACGGTCTTTTGTTCCCCCGCCGAATTTTACAGTCGACCTGGTAGGCGCAATGCAGATTACGCAACTTTCGGGGGTCGCGCTGGCCACCCTTCAGCGACTCAAACAGCGCCTTGGTAATGCTGGCAAAATTTCGACAGACGCCGTTTCCCTCCCAGTCCGACCGTCCCGAGTTTTCCTGACCTTCCCTCAGCAGTTCCAGAACCGTCTTGTTGTCAGCCCTATCCCCGTAAGGTTTTCCGTCCTTGCGGGAATACCGAGTCAGGGAAAGCACGGTCCTGATCGTGAGCCCTACGGCCTGTCTGGGCGAAAGGTCCCTGATGTCCTCGATCCCCAAAACTTCCCCAATCCTCTGTCCTTCACCTCCGATGAAGTCCTCAGCGAAAGACATGATGTCTTTTTGCCAACCGGACTTCTGTACGGTTTTTTCGTAGGTATGGGCACTGTCGTCCTGACGATCGATCACCCTTTTCATTTCGGGGGGAATTTCTACTTCACTGTCGCCCGGCTCGGGGTCAAAGTCCTCCAGGGCCATAAAACTCAGACGGAAGCGAGAAAACTCCAGCATCTCGATCGCCTTCTTCTCTGTCTCCCTTCTTTCGTGACCAAAATCAGCAAACTCGGCTCGGCTTCTGTCCATAGGTGTTGGGTTGGGTGGGGTTCCAAACCTTTTACGGTCTTAAGTCCGTATCAACTTAGCAATAAATACCTGCCAGGAGAAGACGGGGTGTGACGTCACGAGCACCGAAAAGAGACGAGGCGAGAATTTTGAAATTGCAAAAACAGACCTCGGAGAAACCTGCTCTTGTTGGCTGCCCGTCCTGGACGCGTTCGGAACTGCCGTACCTAATCTTCCGTAAATCCCAAATCTATGATGGCCCGCTTTTCTTCGGGGCTGATCTTGCGGGATCCCTTCACTGCACCGCCAATTTCAAAAACCAGTTCGTTATCCCTAACCATTATCTCCGCCTGACCCGGCTCTCACCTCATCTTCGGACGTTGGCTCACGACGTAATTGATCTATATAGGCGTTCATGATTATTGGCAGTTAAGTCGCTATTAGCAGCATTGTCTGTCTTTTCAAATATACCAAAACACGACCTTACGGTCATGCCCTGGTGGCTGCGGGACTAGGACTTCCGCGTCACCCGCCCGAACGGCGGGCTTCCTTGTACAGGGTGGCATCGAACCCTCCGCCGGCTCGGGTCCGCCGTCGCTCGCTGTGACCTAGTGAACGCCGGGCCTGGCTCGCTCCCACCCGTTCGAGTCCCCGTACCTCAGAGACAAACAAATGTGGACCACCCGATGGATGGTCCACATTTGTTGGCTGGGGCTGTTGAACGAAGTTAGAACCCTCTGCACCGTAGATTAGTTCCTGGAAATACTGTCGAAAGTGTCGAAAACAGACATAAAAAACGAGAAAGATGCACTTTATCCACAAAAAACATTGATTTCTAGACATTAAACCAATTACTGACAATCGATACTTGACATTTAAGTGAAAATATGCTATTCTGAGGCTAAGTTCTTTGGTTTGAACCTTTACAAAGGAACAGGCCAAACGCAGCCAAGCCCACGCGAACAAGACACCGGCACGAAGCCACAGTCTGAAGGTCATGGTGACCGTCCGCATGGGCAGGACAGGAAAAGCCGCCAACGGCGGCGGGAGAGAAGAAATGACGACCATTATTAGCTGGAACGACGGACTCGGACACCGAAGCCTACGCCCCTGGCTCCTCCTCATCACCGAGGACGAGCGAGTCCTCCCCTTCAAGGGGCAGGACATCGAGAGAGTCGCGGTCGTCCGCGGCCACGACTACCAGAAGAACGGTAAGTGGTCCAGCACCACCTACCGTATCGAGACCGCCCGCGGCGTCCGTGCCGTCAGCGGACGCGACGGCTGGGAGACCGGCCGGTTCGTCGAGGGACTGTGCGACGCGGTCCGGTTCGGCCGCCCGGTCGACACCTGGGCCGACGTGGCCAACGCCCTCGAGATCAGCGTCCCGTCGGCGATGACCTTCCTGCGCTCCTGGCGGCCCAAGGCCGCGGCCGCGCTCGACGAGGTCGACAGGAAGCTCGACGAGCTCGACGAGGCGGCCGACGAGGCTGAGGCGGACCGAGACAACGAGACCGTGGTGGTGTCGTTCGGCTCCCCCACCCGCCGACAGTGCAAGGAGGGGTTCTGGACCAGCCCGAAGGGCATCCAGGGCCACGGCGGCGAGCTGCGCCTCCTGGACCCGTCAAGGGACTGGGAGAAGGACAACGTCACAGTCGTCGGTATGCTCGGCACCGTGCTAGCCGTCTCTCACGCCAGCGGGCACGGCGGCGGCTACGTCTCCGTGACCGTCTCGGTGGTTCCGGGGACGGAGACCGAGGTCCCAGCCTTCGAGTCCGACCGAGATAGGGCGGCCCGCGAGAGTGGCCTCCCCGAAGGCCTGTTCCTCGCCTTCGACGGCGACGTCGAGAGGGTGAGGGCCTTCATGGGGAAGGTCGAAAGGCTGGACGTCTCAAGGCTCGACGAGCACGAGATGTCCTGCGGCCGCGCCAGGAAGAAGGCTGAGGTGGTCCGGGTCTCCGGCGACCCCGACTTCTTCCTCGGGGCCGACCCTCTCGGGGTCTGCTGGTACATCGAGGAGGCGGGAACCGGCGGGGCCGTCTCGCCGCCCGCCCCGAAGCCCGAAAAGGAAGACGCCCCCTCCGGGTCCGCCACCCTGGTGGATCTGATGGGGAAGTTCAACAGCCACCGGTAGGTAACCGGAAGGCTAAGCCTCGCCATGCAAGGGTCGCATGGACGACGAGGTCACTTGACCCGACAAACCCCGGAAGCACACCACTTAGTGCGACCGGGGTTTTGAATTTCCAGTTTGATGAACCCCACCCAAAAACCCCCTGTTACGGCGGTTTTTGGACGTGGCTGCGGGACTAGGATCATCGCCTCGCGGCCCCGAATGGGCCGCTTCGTTGTACGGGGTGGCGAAACTAAAGTCCTCTCAATTTCGGACAGTCCCACTCTTCAGATAGTCAGCCAGCATGGCACGAAGCGTGACCTTTCCTTTCGTGGTCTTGAAATATCGCTCTCGCCGAAGAGCGTCGCCCTTGCTTAGGTAAGCCTCATAGAAAACGAGCATGACCGGAAGGCGCCCAGCGGTAGACCTGTTCATGCCGGACTGATGCTGACGCAATCGCCTTCTGAGATCGTTGGTCTGACCGACGTAGAACTTGCCGTCACGACCGCTAACTAAAACGTAGACATAGGTAAACCCCATAGTACCGACTAATTACCCAGTCTTGCGGAGAGAGTCAAGTCAACCAGACGCATCGCTCCGTTCAGCCCCGTACCGCTCGCCGCGCTCGGATGCAGGGCACTCACCACCCGCTCAAATCAAAAACTACCCTCTTCCCCACAGTGTCCGTCGGCAGACCAGTGGCCTGCCATGAACCCGAGCGAGGCGAGTGGTTC